>ERZ651768.230-NODE-230-length-41416-cov-83.582065_pt1 | contig 41416 bp, 35 predicted proteins | sample MGYA00514754_ERZ651768 | MGnify/ENA metagenome assembly ERZ651768
TTGTGAGCAGTTATTTGCTGCCGTCAAAACAGCGTAAGCTGATTCTGAGAATGTCCGGAAAAGACCATGAATCCGGTGAATCTTCCGGTGAAATGATTTCGTCAATTGCTAAATTTAAAGATCAATATGCATGTCCGCAAAGTTGCCTGCCTTGATTTCAGTCTTTTGAACGAAGAGGAAAAATAGAAATTCTCGGAAATCAAAAACTGAATTAGAAGTACGAATTTGACCAAACCGGATTAGCTTAACTTTTGTCGAGAAGGAGGAATAGAAAAATAGAGCAAGAATTGTGGTATGAACTTTGCGAGTGATATTAGGCAGGAGACGTGTTATTGTCACAACAATTACAAAACTGAGAAATGAGTACTGAAAACGGAGTTCGCCTTCAAGTAGATCAGCAGAAGCGTATAGGTGTTTCTGACGTTATTACTATGCTGAAAGGTTTACGCAGTGAAGCGGTTATCAAAATCGTCCGTACTTCTGATGCAAAAGGGAAAGCTGATACTCTAAACTTCGGAAATGATGATGGAAAAGATGGCAGTGAAAATTCCACACATTCATTTAATCAGTCGTCTGCAGTTAAAGGTAAAACAGAATTGCCTCAAATTCGTGAACTTAACGAAATTGCAGCTCTCCTGAGGAGCATGGACGACCAGCAAAACCAGCTTGGTTCCTAAATAATGTTTAATGATTTAAGCCGTTTCCTGTAAGAACTCACAGCATTTTCAGGGATATCCAAACCGGCTTCCTTCGCAATCCCACAAAGTTTTTTAGAAGCAGCGGCAGGTTGTTCTCGAAGCAGTTCAAACAAATAACTTAGAGTTTCTGTATCGAGTTGTCGATGCGCAGGTTCTTTCAGTTCTTCAATTGCATCACGGCTAACGTTATAAGCTTGAGCAATATCCTGCCAAACCTGTTCTTCCAGCAATTCCCTAATTTCCCGCTGTTCAGCAAGACTGATTTGTTCAAGTATTCTGGGAGGTGTTATTCCACGCAGTTTACACCAACGGCGCAATGTATTTTCAGTAACTCCAGCTTCCGCCCCTAAATCTTCTACAGTTTCACCTGCTTCAATTCTTCCAACCAGAACTTCCCGTTCTGCTTCAGAAAAACGTCTGCTCTTAACGGTTTTTGTTTGCGGCTGATCAGCCCCAATTATTTTTGCTATGGCTTTTACAACCAATAATTTGATTCCAAATTTTTCGGCCACTTCATTAGTGCTTTTTCCCTGATCCAACTCGACTGCAATTTCGATATGCAGGAGTTCTTCTTTAATTTGATCAGGGGATGAGGACATGGTAAATACTGCTGAGAGTTTTACTAAAATTAATCATTGTTTAATTTATTCAATTTAAAAGGCTCCTTTTTGCTAACAGGGTCAAGACATTCTTGACAAGATGCTTGGCCTTTGCGATGCTGAGTAACAGCATTTAAGTCTAGTTTTTGGGCCGTTAATGTTTTTTGGAAGGTGTAAATTACGTTGATTCAAGATGAACAACATTCTTGATAAACTAATCTGTTTCATGGAGATGTGACTATGGAGGGAAGAATTAAATCAATCGCAGAATTTCGGTTAATTCCGGAATATTTAACAAATATCAGTGATGAAGGAAAAAATTGGCTGGCTCGGGCAATTGTAAATATTTTGATTGTGGACAAGCAGCTAGCCCCAGAGGAAAAAGGTTTTTTCAAAGATGCGATAATGATGGTCGAGAGCGAAAAGGTTCGAAGTGAACTGATCGAGTCAATCAAAAACCGTGAAACTGTGGAATTAGGCGAATTACTTAGTGATCGAGATTATGCGGGACATTTTTTCTTCTTTCTGGGAATGGTAATTGCCGCGGATGGAAAGATAAAAACATCCGAAGTAAAAATGCTCACTTCCATTTGCGGAAAACTAGGCTTTCCGTCTGAGACAGCAAAAACGGTCTTAAGTTGGGTTTCCAACATGATAAAACTCAACAATGAGAAGAATAAGCTGACTGTAGTTATGAGTGAAATAAAACCTGTATTTGTTTTAAAGTAAGTATCTCTGAAAATATTTTGAATTATTACTTTAACCTTAGTGTTGAATGTCTTTGCTAATTTGTATACCGGACTCAATGCAGCCTCAATCTTTGTGTTCTGCACTGCAGTCACTTGATTCCGGATTGAAAATAGAAATTGGTTCTGAGAATGTACATAATCAGGATGAGGTTGAGTTTGCAGTAGTCTGGAAACATCCGGAAGGTCTGTTGAGAAATTACCCAAACTTGAAAGCTATCTCATCATATGGACATGGTGCCGATGCACTGCTGGCAGACAAGCAACTGCCTGCAGGAGTCCCTCTTGTACGTTTGATGGATACAACGATGGCTAAGTGGATGAGCGAGTATTTACTGACAGTAGTACTTCTTCAGCGGCGTCAGTTACTGGAATATGCGAAAAACCCAGAATTCAGTGCATGGGGCACCGCAGTATGTCATTCACATCCGGGTAATCAAATTGGCATTCTTGGTTTGGGATACCTGGGACTGGCTGCAGCAAAAGTATTTTTACTCATGGACTTTAAAGTTTCAGGGTGGAGTAGAAGAAAAAAACAGTTTAAAGAAGTTGAGTCTTTTTCTGGGAAAAAAGGTTTTTCTGCAATGTTAAAACAAACGGATTATCTGATTAATTTGCTCCCTCACACAACAGAAACTCGGGATTTATTAAATATAGAAACATTATCACAACTCAAACGCGGGGCATACTTGATCAATGTGGGACGGGGGCAAACACTCGTAGATGAAGACCTGATTGCATTACTGGATGGAGGACAGCTTTCTGGAGCTTGTCTTGATGTGTTCCGGACAGAACCTCTTCCTAAAGAGCATCCTTTCCGTAAGCATAAGAATATTTTAATCACACCTCACAACTCAAGCGCCACGCCCGCTGAGTCAGTTGCACCGCAAATACTTGAAAATTACAGACGGGCTGTTTCCGGTCGTCAACTGCTGAACACAGTTGATTTAGAACATGGCTATTGATCCATGAATTATTTCTTCACTTTTAATTTAGGGAAATTTTATTTCTTTTCCTTTTTGTTTTGCTGCGGATGGCTGGTCTCATGCGGTTTACGGACTTCTCCTCACAATCTTCCGGAAGTAATTCCAAAATCAACATTTACTAACTTTAAAGTCCAGCAAAGAGATCAGCGAATTCGCCTGTCTCTGACAATCAATGAAACTGAAAGAAAAAATGCCTTAATGAAGTTGGATGATGATCTTGATCAGCAAGATTATTTTCTGATTCAGGAGCAAAAACTTAAAATTGGCTGCCGGGATTGTGAAATAGAAAAAATGCCGGCTTTGCGCATTTTATTTTCAAGTGATTCATTTATTCGTCAAGGGGATAATTTGTACTATTATTTAGAACTTCCTCAAAGTGATTTAAAAATACATCAATTTCAGGCAAGTCACTTTGGACCTGAAGATGAAATTTTGTCACCAGCAAAAACTGTGAAATTGAGACAGAGTGATCAATTCCCACATGTGCCTGTTCCTAACTTGCGTATTGTACAAATTGAGGATGAAAAAAAAATTATTCGATTTTCTTTTGGAAAAGTCGTTTTAAAAAAAATAACTGTGGTCGATGATGAGCCTGAGAAATTACTGGAACAAAAAAAAGATAAAGCAGAAAATCCCGAAACTATTATACAAAACAAACAGCAGCAGATTGAATCCAGGACATTTGTTTTGAAGCTGTCCTGGCCCATACTATCCTATAAAGGCTCGAAACGTCTTAAAGGAAAAGGTGATTATTTTGAGGGACAGGAGTTTTTTAAAGTTCATCTTTACCGTACCCTCAGTGGAGAAGCTTGGCCGGAGACTCCAATAAACGTCAAAACTATCCCAAATAACCACTACCTGGACAGACTCAAATATTTTATACCTCCAGCAACCTACCCTCATATGGCGGATACACATCCGGATATTTCACCTCCAAAACTCTCGTTTTATATTGATTTGCACGGTCAAAAAAGAGATACTTGGTTATATAATCTGCGGTTGGTTGATCGTTTCGGAAATGAAAGTGCTGCATCTGAGACTATCAAATTTCAATCACCGGAAACTATGATTCTTGGACAAAACTTTGGTCAAAAGATATTTGTCCCTCTTTCTGATTGACCTGTGAAACTGATTAATCTCTTACTATTTTTTCTGCTGAGTATCCTCCTTTTATCCGGATGTTCAGAAAACGCAAAGAATATTCAGAAATTTCTGTTAACCAAAGAAAATGTACATGTTTACATTGAGAAGCAGAAGCTAATCGTTGGTAATGATGAAGAAAATGCAGCTGCACATTTCAATTTAGCCAGATCCTATTTCTTTATAAAAGAATACGATTCTGCAGAAAACCATGCACGTCGAGCCACACGTTTTGATCCGTTAAATGCGGCCTACTATGAATTGCTTGGAAGTTTAGCTTTTGTACTTGAACGTTATGGTGATGCAGTCACAGAGTTTGCGACTGCAGTCCGGATTTCTCCGGAACGAGTTTCGTCTTATCTTAAATTAGCAGCAACGTATGAGAAAATTGACGATGACGGGCGGGCGATTTCGTCCTTGGAGCAAGCACTGCAGGTAGATCGATATTATGTAGAAGCACTTTACCATTTGGCCCGGATTTATTTGCGCCAACGGGAATTTGAAGGTTCATTGCGGACAATTGAAACTTTGCTGAAACTGGAACCGCAAAATAAAGAAGCGCTGTTAATGAGGGTTCAGACATACTCACTTCAGGGCAGTTATTATTATGCTCAAACACTGGCAGATGAAATGCTAGTTCGGTTTCCGGATTATTTACCTGTCAGACGCGAGTTACTTCGGATTCAATTTGCTCAACAGCAGTGGCCAGAAGCACAAGCATTGCTGATTCAACTAAGAACTAAAAACTCACTTTCACCAGAAGATCAACTGATAGAAGCATATTTGCTTTTACATCAGGAACAGGAAAAAGAAGCCCGTAAGCGTTTTAAAGCTATTCTTGAAAAGCAGCCAAAAAACGTGGATGCAATTATGGGCCTGGCTGTACAGTTGTTACGCAGGGGATTTCTGGATGATTCTCTTACCTGGTTAACACGCGGTCTGGAGATCAATCCAAGTCTGGCAAGAGCACATTATCTGCGCTCCTCCATTCTATTTCGGCAAGGTGATTATCTGCAGGGAGATCTGGCCATCGGTCGAGCATTGGAAATAGATTCGGCAAATCCGTCATATCAACTTCTTTTTTTACGAAGACAATTGATGAAAGGAAAATTGGCAGTTGTTGAAAAGCAGTTAAGGCGTATACAGGAAAAACATCCACTGAATCCGGAAGCTCTGCAACTACAGGCAGATTTGTACAAAAGTCGCGGCAATTCTGCCCAGGCAGAAAAACTGCTGCGGCAGGCAATTTTGGTGAATGATTCTCCTTCATTACATTTTTCATTGGCAAGGGTACTTTATCAGCAGAGTAAGTACCGTTCTGTTTTGGAAGTGACAACCCCGCTTATGGAAGTACTTACAGGAAACTGGGAAGTTATTTATTTGCATGCTTTGACTTTAAGCCGTGTTGGAAATTATGAAGAAGCATTGGAAATAAGTCGGCCCTATCTGAAACGTAGGGAAAGTCAGGGCTATGCGCATCGATTGGTCGGAGATTTACTGAGGTATAAAGGGGAAGAGAAGGAAGCCCAGAAAATACTACGCAATGGGCTGGTACAGTTTCCCGGTCATCTGTATTTGGTAGATGGATTGAGCTCATCATTAGTAATGACTGAAGACTGGGCAGAAGTTCAGGAGTTGCTGGAAACAACTTTAGAGCAAAGTCAGCGGCTGGAAGGAAATCCGCCAATGCAACTTTTGTTTCTGGACAGGTTGGCAGTAGCCTATCAGCGTCTGAAAAATACTGTAAAAAAACTACAGATTTTGAGAAAATTTCATCAGAAAAACGATCCACTGACAGCCGCACAACTGCACTCGCTGGAAGAGCAGCTCTTATTCCCAATTTCGTTACCATCTCTTGATAAGGCACTGTCACCTTTATTACTTCCGTAAAAATACCGCAAATACACGACAAAAGATAAAATAATTAAATGGGATCAAACAAGAAAAAAACAAACAAACACCATTCAGCGTTTCATGCCGCTGAAGTGATGTCACACGATCTTTCTCTTCTGCGGGGTAAGAAGAATTCTGTGTATTTTGATGACTCAGAATTGCTGGGGTTGCTCTCTGCGGAGGAAGTTGAGAAAGAAGTACAACAACTAAAGAAAGTTGATGTTGATTCCTATATTCAACGGGTGGTAAGTCCATCTGAATCCAAAAATCGTCAGAGTGCTCCGGAAGTAATCCAGCAATTAGGTGGAAAAATGATTGCGGAAGAAACGGAGGGGCCACTATATTCTGCAGAAATTGAGATATCTATTTCAGGGCATATTCGCAGACTTGGTTTTATTGCTCAAAATCACAAAATGCAAAATGGCGCCTGGTCTCCAAATCACCACCGCAAAGCAGCAGAAAAGGTGCGGTTTTTTGCATCACACAGTATCCCCCTGGTGACATTTATTGATACTCCAGGTGCTGTTGCAGATGCTGAAGCAAATTTGGACAATCAGTCGCACAGCATTTCTTTTTTGATAAGCGAAATGGCCAATTTGGAATTGCCGGTAATCGGGATCGTTTTTGGCGGTGGTTACAGTGGGGGGGCTATTCCCCTGGCTACTGCCAATATACTGCTTTCGGTTCGAGAAGGTGTCTTTAATACTATCCACCCTAAAGGCTTAAGCAACATTGCTCGCAAGTATAATCTTTCATGGCAGGAGTCGGCCAAACACATTGGTGTTTCTGCATATGAATTACAGTCTCAGGGATATTTTGACGGCATCATCGATTATACTTACGATCAGCAACATAAAGTGAAAAATATAAAAGATGCAATTATAAGTGCAGTTGAAGTTACTGAGAAAAATTCATGTAATTTTTTAACTGAAAATGAATTTTTCTTCGACCACTACCGTGACAGCATCAACCACTATCTCAACCCCTCAAAGCTTTTGATTGAAAGCAACAGGATAACAGATCGTTCTACCACAGGAACACTGAACATTTTTGGTGATGTTTTCCGTTTTATGCGTTACCTGAAAATACGCCAGCGCATAGTCAGTCGCTCTATTGACAGTTATGCCAGATTGAGTTCCCGTTTCACTCCAGTTGGCAAATTGCAGGAACGGTTGAAAAATGAACGACAGGAAAAATTTAAGAATTGGTATAAAACACCACTGGAAATTCGCTTTCACGAAAAGCTTAACAAACGTTTTGAACAGTTTGTCAGTGCCCGGGAAGACCGTGAGAAACAACGAGGCAAATTTGTAGCCTTTTTCATCGGCGATCCCCAGGAAAATTATAAAAAAACGACAGATGACTTAACTTTGGAAATATTACTTTTTCTGTACAATTACTGGAAGGACAGTTCAGCAGAAAACCTGATAGAACTCTACGAACAACTTGACAAATCCACACTGCATGACCTTCCTCCGGGCAATCCAAATTTACTCGATCTACTTAGAACTATTGATATAAATCAGAGTTTTAAGGAAAATTTTCAGAACATTCTTCTTTTTGACTTGCTCTACGATCAGGTAATTGAAGCACTACCAACGATTGCCGACGAACTGAAAGGCTCAAATCAAATTTCTCAAAAATCTGTAGAACAGCTTTTCGAGCAAACTGTGGAAGGAGCAATGAAGGAATTTGAGAAAAACTCTTTGCAACTGAAAAGCAAATCAGTAAGAACCCAATTTTTTAAGTGGCTTGCCAGTTTTATAGACCGCAAAGATTGTGACGATGTATTGGGAACCATCAGTGAATGGAAAAGGGTCGTTTTTCCCCGAATGAGTCCTCCGCTGTTTGGAGTAGTACGCTACTATTTTTCCGGATTGCTGCCTTCACTTTATGCATCTCAGCAAGGCAAAGGTAAATTCCAGGGGAAAATCACTCCACGTAATATTGGCATAAAAGACTTTTGGAATCGTCTCGATCAATCATACAAGGATTTGTTGATCAAAAACTTGTTGCGGGAATACAAAAGTACAGTCATCACCTCCAATAAAGTTATTGAAAATTATTTCAAAGACTTTAAGGAACTTTATGCTGATAGAATAACTTCGAATCCAGTTAAATTCCCAGGTTTTAGAGATGCTATTGAACAGGCACTTGAAAATGGTGTTACTCCATGCGGTGTTGTGACTGGACTTGCAACATTCACAGGTGAAGAAAATTCTGAAAATGGTAGTGCTAAGAAACAGAAAACTAAAAAACAGAAAGCGACTTACCGTGTTGGATTGGTGGTCAGTAATGTAGAGTTTCAAGCTGGTGCTTTTGATATGGCAAGCTGTGAAAAAGTTTGCCGCCTGCTTGATGATTGTGCTCGTCTGAAATTGCCGGTGATCTTTTTTATTTCTTCTGCAGGAATGCAGACCAAAGAAGGTGGGGGTTCATTATTCTCAATGTCCATTATTAATGAACGTATTACCCGTTTTGTAAAAGATTTGGATCTTCCGGTCTTGTGCTTTGGTTTCCGAGATTGTACTGGCGGTGCACAAGCGAGTTTTGTGACTCATTTGCTTGCTCGTACTTATTATTTATCTGGATCACAAATTCCATTTGCAGGGCAACTGGTTGTTGAAAGCCACTTGCCTGTACACTCCACTTTATCCAATTACCTCTCCACCAATCCTGGAACAATGGATGGTCTTGTAAAAAATCCATTTGATACAGATATTGATGAAAAATTACTGGAGATCGATCCACAAATTCCTGTTGCAAAATTTTCAGTAGAGGAGATCATTTCACGTGTATTATCAGGGGAATATCAGCTGTCAATAGAAGATGAAGTACAGGCCTATTCCACTCAGGAAAATCTGCATGTTGGTGAAATTCAACGTGTGCTGATTCATGCACGAGGTTGCACGGCTGCGCGACTGATACTTGGTGCACAGGATGCTGGAATGGAGGTGGTTCTGGTGGCTTCAGATCCGGACATGGAAAGCTATCCGGCTACACTGCTTAAGAAAGAAGACCGTTTGGTCTGTATTGGAGGGAACACTCCGCAGGAGAGTTATTTAAATGGAATGAGTGTGATCAGGATTGCTGAGCAGGAGGAAGTGGATGCAATCCATCCAGGGATTGGATTTTTGTCAGAATCTCCTCATTATGCCAGAATTTGCCGGGAACATGGTTTCAATTTTATTGGTCCTCGTGTGGCTAATATGGATAGAATGGGCAACAAATCAAATGCTATTGCGACCGCAAAGAATTTAAAAATCCCGGTTGTTCCAGGTAGTGACGGTGCTTTAATGGACCCAGCACAAGCCATGGTAGTTGCATCAGAAATTGGCTTTCCAGTACTGATTAAAGCAGCACATGGTGGTGGAGGAAAAGGGATTGAGGTAGTCCATGAAGTGACGAAGTTCCAGTCCATTTTCTCCCGTATGTTTCAAGAAGCTCTAAGTGCATTTGGTAATGGAGATTTGTATTTGGAAAAATATATCGGCTCAATGCGTCATCTTGAAGTTCAAATCATCCGTGACATGCATGGAAATTCAAAATTGCTGGGAATTCGTGATTGCTCGGTTCAGCGTAACTACCAAAAACTGATTGAAGAAACTGCTTCTGGAATTCCGAAAAAAATCAGAGAACAGGTTTATAACTATGCAGAAAAACTGATTGAGGAAATTGATTACATAGGCGCAGGAACTGTTGAATTTATTTACGATCTTACAGAAAAGAAGATCTATTTTATGGAAATGAATACACGGCTTCAAGTTGAACATCCGGTATCTGAAATGGTTTACGGGGTTGATTTGGTTCGCTTACAGTTTGAAGTGACACAAGGTTACAACATTGGAGAGTTGGATTATAAGCTGAAGGGCCATGCCATTGAATTACGTGTGATTGCAGAAAAAATTGAATTGGATGATGAAAATGAGCTGCGATTTGTTCCTGATCCGGGACATGTTTCTGAAGTCTTTTTTCCTAAAAAAGCCAATGTGCGTGTTATTCAATCCGTTGATTCAGGTTCTGTTGTCTCACCTTATTATGACAGCCTGATCGCACAGATTATCTGCTGGGGAAAATCACGCAGGGAAGCAATTAACGGTTTACTTAAATATTTAAAAGGAGTGAAAATTCACGGTGTTTCAACTAACCTGGCCTTGAATCGTGCTATTTTACAAGATGCATCTTTCCAAAAGGGAGGTTTCAGTACCAAATATCTTGTAGATTTTTTTGAGGAGGTTGATTCGAAGACTCTATTGAAAGAAGCCCAGAGAGACTCCGGCAGTACAAAAAGTTCTGTGGACCAGAAAGCTATTATGCTGGAAGATTCTGATGAGTTGAAGGTCCTTTCTCCACAGATGGGAGGTTTCTATCGTGCAACATCTCCGGATGATGAACCATTTGTCAGTGAAGAACAAATCATTGACGTCAATCATACCCTTTGTTTACTTGAATCGATGAAGGTTTTCAATAGTTTGACTTTGGCTGATTATAAAAGCCCGGATGGAGAAGTATTATACCCGGAGGGGTCAAAATACAAAGTTATACGAGTAATTGCAGAGGACCAAAACACTGTCAACAAAGGTGATTTACTGTTTGTGATACAGCCTGTGGATGCCTGATCACAAATCACTTGTCATGAAACAACAAAATAAAGCAGGAATTGTCCAAAAAACCTCCCCTCCGCAAAGTTTAACGCAAATTCTCAAAGTAGTCTCTTCTAAAATCGAACTGCTGGAATCACAAATTTTACGTGATGTACAGACCGATATTCCGTTACTTAACAATGTTGCTGAGCATATTCTAAGTTCAGGAGGAAAACGTTTGCGTCCCGCACTTGTACTTTTAGGTGCGGAGATGTTTGGAGGCATTGATGAACGAGTTATGCAGGCAGCTCAAGTTATTGAATATTTACACACCGCAACATTGTTGCACGATGACGTTGTTGATGGGGCGGAAACTAGAAGGGCCAGGCAGGCGGCTTGCAGAGTATGGGGAAATGAAGTGAGTGTCCTTTCCGGAGATTATCTGTTGGCCATGGCATTTCACCGCCTTACAAAATTGCGTTATCCGGAAGTTCTGGAACTGATGTCTGAAACTACAACAAGGATGGCACGGGGTGAATTATTGCAGTTGACACGTTCATACAAGACGGCCAACGAAGATGATTATTTTGAAATCATTATCAACAAAACAGCCTGTCTTTTTGCAACAGCAATCAAAACGGGGGCTTTACTGGCTGGAGCTTCAGGAAAATCTGCTGATCTGATGTACGATTACGGAATGGCAATTGGAATCTCTTTTCAAATTGTGGATGATGCTCTTGATTATTCGGATGAGAAAAAAACGGGAAAGCCGGTGGGTGGAGATTTACAGGAACGAAAAATAACCCTTCCTTTGAGTCATTTGCTGGAACAGGCAAATGTTAGGGACAGAAAGCGTCTGGATTTGATACTTGCTCAAGCGATTATCGAAAAACCGCAGATAGAGGAGGTAACATGTTTGATGAAACGCTACGGTTCCATCGACTATACATTGGCACACTCCAGGGAATATGCAGCAAAGGCTCGGCAGTACATAGAAAATTTTCCGGATACAGAGCTTAGACAATCACTTGCAGGCATTGCTGATTATATCGTTTCTCGTCAAGATTGAAATACCTGATATAATATCCTATTTCCCTTTTGCAGACAAAGAATGGCGACTGTAAAGTGAACTCCAGCGGGTTGCACGGCGGGCTGCTTCTCCAAGTGAAATTAAGATGTCTTCGATTTTCAGCGGTTTTTCAAAAAAATCATAGGCACCACCCTGCATGCATTGTATGACATGCGGTAATGTGCCGTGTGATGTCATCACATAAATCTGCATCAATGAATTTATTTCTTTGATTTGAAGTAATAATTCCACTCCGTTCATTTCACCCATCATTATATCTGTTATTACAACGTGGAAGAAACTGCGCTGCAAAGTGTTCAGTGCCTCCTCTGCACTATTGGCGGTGCTGACGTGATAGCCTTCCTTTTCCAAAGATTGGCGGAGCACCATCCGGATGTTTTCGTCATCATCCACCACCAAAATACTTAATTTAGAATTAGCTGTTGTTTTCATGACGTTCTTCTTATGACATTAAATATTAATTTTCTGTTTTGACTAGCGATCGTAAAAATTCTATACGATCAGGTGCAGCCATAGCGGCATTTCCGATCAGGGCAGCATCGCATGGTATTTTCAGTATACTTTGGATATCTACTACAGAATGTACACAGCTTGCGCTGATCAATAGTTTATCGTTCTGTTCCTTCCATGTTCTTAAATCAGGATTGCGTTCCCACCACTGTGAAATTACGTCTATACTGCCAAGATCATATGTTTCAACAGGTTCTTCCGGAATAGCAGCAATGGCTCGATTGTTTATCATTAAAATGTCCGGATTAACTGCAAGTGCCCGAGGCAATTCATCTTCCAGAGAACATTCTACTACTGCCTCCAGACCAATCTTTTTTGCTTCATCTATTATTTGGCGTAATTCTGTTTCCTGAAAATAATAAGCTAATATCAAAGCTGCACTTGCACCGCGGATTCGTCCTTCCAGCAGTTGGTAGGAAGTTACAATAAACTCTTTGTGCAGCAAGGGTAAAGTGGTTGCCGCACTCACTTTTCCGAGCGTTTCAAGAGAGCCTCCAAACCAGCTTTCATCTGTAAGAACAGAAATGGCTTTTGCACCTCCTTTTTCAAAATCATAGACCACAGTTTCCGGATCAAGACGTTCAACATTTTTGCGTCCGGGAGCCCTCGATTTCACTTCAGCAATCAGTGATATTGGATCGTTTCCTTTCCGAAGCAGACAATTACGAAAATCTGGGCCTGGTCCTAGTGTTTCTACTTTTACACGTAAGTTATTTTCAGAAATTTCATTTTTTCTTAGTGCTACCTCATTTAATTTAAGATCGTGTAATCTGTCTAAAAATGTTCTCATTGATTTTAAATTTCAAAAAAATAAATGCTGATCAGGAGAACTTGTTCTGCGATCAACAAATGGTAATACAATCAATATGCCGTTAAATAGCATTTCATTCAAATTGTCGAGAGACTGTTCCATTTACTTTTTATAGATATATTATGACATTTATTGTTTTATCTTTGGTTCTTTTTTCAGCTCTCATGCATGCATGCTGGAATCTGTTTTTAAAACAAAGTGAAGATCGCCTGGTGACGATGGCAACAATACATCTTGTTTCCGGAGCAGTTGGAATGGCAGCAGTACCGTTTCTACCATTGCCCTGCGTCGAAAGCTGGCCGTATATTTTTGCATCAGTGGTGTTGCATTTAGGTTACCAGTTATTTTTAGTCAAAGCCTATGTATATGGTGATTTAGGTCAGGTTTATCCAATAGCGAGAGGTATTTCGCCACTTTTACTGGGGTTTATTACTGTGTTCTGGATTGGAGAAGAGCTTACTTTGCAAATGATGTCAGCAATAGGTTTAATTTCTCTGGGCATATTCAGCCTCATGTTTCCAGGGAAAATGTCGATAAAGTATACATTCCGTCCAATTATTTATGCATTGGCCACAGGAAGTTTCATTGCAGCATATACTCTCGCAGATGGAGTGGGTGTTCGCGCCTCGGGAAATGCTGCTTCATACGTTCTATGGCTGATGGCATTAGAGTGTTTGCCTTTGCTGGGAATAACGTTGATTCTACGCAAACGTGCAGTTTTTAGTTCTATTCACAAAAATTGGAAATATGCTGTACCCGGTGGATTTTTGTCACTGTCTGCATATTGGATTGTCATTTGGGCCATGCAGCATGCACCGATTGCCCTGGTGTCTGCAATAAGGGAAAGCAGCGTGGTAATTGCGGCCCTGATGAGTATTTGGGTTCTTAAAGAGGAAACGACAGTAAGGCATCTTTTGTCTGCTGTAATGGTTGCAGCCGGAGTGATATTGACTCGATTATGAGATGCTTCAATTTCCTCTTAATAATCAACAATAGATTTTTCTGGTCTGTATATTGCAATTTTATAGATAACCACCATTAAATAATTTTTCATTAATGGTGATAATTATTATTATATCAATTACTTAACGAGGTAGAAAAATGAGTATTACACGAGATCAAATCAATACAGCAATGACTCGATTTCTTGATCGGGGAGGTTCAATACGTCGCTATGAGAGGATTGTCGGCGAACCAATTTTGGGAAGTGATATCTGGCTGACAGAGGATACATTAGAGTTAATTGAAACACAAGACTCAGATTTTCTGGGATAGTCGTTCCGACGTCAGAAATTATTTTTATTAATTATTAACCCATACAGCAAATTTATAGTTATATACTATGAATTACAGGAGAAAAAAATGAGTGTTACAAGCGAACAAAGCAATGAGGCAATGGCCCGATTTTTGGTAAGCCGCTACGAGCGAGTTATCGGCGAGCCAATTTTGGCAAGCGAAACTTGGCTGACTGGAGATATGTTTGAGTGGATTGAAATGCACGACTCGGATTTTTTTGGTTAATTATTACTTGCAAAGTATTTGTTATAAAGTCCCGTCGCCCTACATTAAAATTTCATGAAACCCTTCCAATATGCCATTATAGGTGGCACTGGAGTTTATGACAGTGGCGTCTCTTCATTCCAGAAAACCGTGGAAACGGAATATGGAGAGGTTGAAGTTGATATTGCTGAAGTTAAAAAAAATTCTATAGTTTTCCTTGCTCGACATGGTAAAGAGCATGGAACCCTCCCCCACCGCATCAATTACCGAGCAAATTTGAAAGCACTGCAGAAGCTTGGAGTTCAGCAGATTTTTGCTACTGCTGCAGTAGGCTCTTTAAATCCGGATTACCCTACCGGTTCGCTGGTGGTTCTTTCTGATTTCCTGGATATGACTAAACAACGACCACTTACATTTTTTGAGGGTGGATCAGAAGGAGCAAAGCACGTTAATATGGATGATCCTTATTGCGCCAATCTGAGGAAACATCTACTTGAAGCAGCAAAGAGACATGATGTTCAGTTTAAAGGGAATGCTGTTTATATCTGCACCGAAGGACCGCGTTTTGAAACTGAGGCTGAAATCAAAATGATGAGGGAATGGGGAGCGGATGTAGTCGGAATGACAAGTGTTCCTGAAGTGGTTTTGGCGAAAGAACTTGGGTTGTGCTATGCTTCAGTAGGGTTTGTGGTTAATATGGCAACTGGAATGGAAAGTGGGCCAATTCAATTGGAGTCAATTGGGGAAATGCTGGCCCGGAACAAAGAAAAAGTAAATCTAATGTTTCTGGATATCTTTACAAAAACACTGGATCAGCAAAATTGCGGATGCTTAGACTCAATTGTGAATTTGTAGAATTCTTTTGATTAAGACTTATTATGCACGTTTTTGTGCCTGCTCCAGCAATTTCCAGCGTACAATCGGTATCTGCTCCAGGATTTCAGTTTCTGCGATGCTGTAGATGAATGAAGACGCAAGAGCTATTGCGTTTGAGTTTAAGGCTTTATTTAAGATCATCTGCTCACAACCCCAAAAATCCCCTTTTTCCACAACTTCATTCCGGCTGTTCTGCATTTCCGTTCCACTGTCCGATAATTCCACTTTACCCTCTTTAACCAGCATAAGCCCCTCGCAATTTATTGATTCGCCTTTCTCGTATTTTCTGAGTTTCATTTTATGTGCAATCTGACTTTGGACGGGAGTAGAGATAGATTCGCCGAATAACCAGGTCTGCCGTAAAAACTCGATTGTATTCTGAGTTTTTTTAATCTGCCCTAAAAGCCGGTGACGGTTTACAAACTCTTTAAACAGAACGGCTGGAATTTTGAGGGTTTCAACATAAGTCAGGGCACGAAAAGTACCTGTACTTTTTAGGCCAAAAAGTACAGGCAGGTCTCCAATTAGTGTTCCGCTGGATAACTGAAAATGTGTTTTATCATTCGTAGAAAGCAGTTCTGCTACGCCTGTAAGTACCAGAATAACATGTTCAGGTTTTTCCTGGTATTTAAGTAGAATAGTTCCGGCACTGACGGGTTCACGTTTACAGTTCAGCAACATGTGAATTTCGCTTTCTTCTGCATTTGGATAATAACCACGTAAATAATTTCCGCCTGCCTCCAGAGCATAATCCTCATGCCCTTCGATCAGTATATCAGTACTACCGAAAGTGACACTGCAGCCAATCTTTTCTTCATCTTTTGTCAGCGTGTGTGCGGTGTGTGCTAAAATAATTTTGTCTGATTTATCAGTCAAAAAATCTTTTGCTTTGCCGTGTATAATTCCTCCGCCGATATCAATTTTTTTTACTTGTACAGGACTAAGATAATCTTCCCAGACTTTTTTCTTTAACTTTGGACTTATGCCGGGGAGTTTTTTATCCTCCTCAACCATCTTCGTCAAAACATCGTGAGATGCAATGTCTGCTAAATGGGCGTATGTCGCATAACCGTTTTCCCACAGTGTCCTGAAATACAGAATATTTGTTTCAACAGGATGTGGAGAGAATACCGGTCGAACTTCCAGTCCGTCTATGTTGTTCCATTTGTCAAACACCAAATCGCAAACTTCAAAATATTTTTCGAATTCATTCTCACTGATTGACAAAAGTGGGGACAATTTTTTTGTTACAGATGCACGAACCAGAGCTGTCGAGTAATACTTGATCCTGTGATTTGCACGTGCAAGAGTTGTCAGGCCGGCAAAATGATCATCATGTGCATGAGTATGAAAAATACCCTCAACTTCATTTACATCAACACCTATAGCATTCAGTGTGTGGGCAATGTTGGGGCCTGCATCGATCAAAAAGATTTTTCCCTGATAACTAATAACGCTGGCCATGCATGGCCTGTTTATATCCCAACCGTCTCCCTCACCCGTATGTGCGATGGAGAAGTAATCACGTTTAAAGTGGTGGTTTTTAAGTTCGTAAGGAGTCTCGTATCTTTCATCATGACTCAGGTTAAGATTTATTTCTGAACTTTCATCTTTATAAGTAAATTCGTAGCAGTTCATGCTTTTTCTGGCTATATGAACTCCGTTCAGGATTTCGACAGGTTCATGATCAACGATTCGAGCTTCAAGCAGGTCAGAACTGGGACGAACTGCACCAAATGCAAAGTGTAGCTTGATTCGCATCATTTCTTCGGCTTGTTTCTGAGGAATACCAGCATCAAGGATTTCCTCCAGACTTGTCAGACCGTAGTTGCCTCGATGAATATACTCCATCTGAGCATTAACCATGTTCTTGTGTCCTATGATGAATGGTTTTGCACCGGTGTTGTTGGGGTGATTCGGCAAAAGCATTCCTTGACGGTAAAGCATCTGCAGAACAGGAAACTCCGCTAAATTAGCAAAGTCACCATTTTGAATGTTTAAATCGGAGAGTAAAATAGCATTCGGACCAGTTTCATTTGTCACTGTGCCGTGTGGATGTTGAAAGGAAACTGACCCAGCCTCCAGCGAACCAACGTCTCTATCAAGATTACGAATTTTACCGGCCTTCATCAAATGCTTTACACTATCAGCCGGACATCCGCAAAGAACGTATAATTCCGCCTCTGGAACTTCCACCCAAAACACACCTGTGGCAATTTTAGTATTAGCAATCCTGGACATCCTGGTTACTGCAAACAATGATCATTGATTACTATGAAACTATCCTCCACTGACAGGAGGTATCAAACAATATTCTGCGCCGTCTGTTAGTAAAGTTTGCTTACCAACGTACTCGTCTTCATTTGCCAGTCTGGTCGATTTTAAAATAGGTGCAGCCTGCGGAAATTTCTCTGCAAGCAGTTCCAGAACCTGTTCTGCAGTGCAGTCTTTTTTGACCTCCAGCAATAATGGATCTTCAGAAATAGTTTCCTGGAGGACAGCATAAAAAATCAAATTAATTTTCACAAATCTAATAATTATTAAGAATTAAGTCAAACAAAACTGTACCCCAAACAAAAACGAGGTTTAAAGAGGCAACAAAAACCGCGGCACTTCCGGCATCTTTTGCCATTCCGGATAGATGATGTTGTTCTGCAGAAATTCTATTAACAACAGTTTCAATTCCAGTATTAAGTAGTTCTACAATTAATACCAGAAAAACTGAACCGACCAGCATAATCCGGACAATCGGTGAAACTGATAAAATTAGTGCAGTAGGTATCAAAATGACAGCAGCAGTTAATTCTATGCGAAATGCCATTTCGTTGCGGAAAGTTTCACGCAGTCCCTTCATGCTATGGCCAAAAGCTTTCCGTAAATGAAGTAAGGTTTTCATCATATTTAACCTCAAGCTCTTAAGGTTGCCTGAAACTCATGTTGCAGGCGTTTGACTATTTTGTTGCGGATCTTCCCTACTTCTTCATCTGTTAGTGTCCTGTCGTTTGCCTGAAAAGTGAGCGAATATGCCAAACTGCGCTTTCCTTCATCCACCTGTTCACCTTCATATACATCAAATAGTGTTGCTTTGCGCAACAAAGGTTTTCCGGTTTGGAGGATAACTGGTGTGATAGCTTCAACAGGTAAACTGGAATCCATCACAAAAGCGAGGTCTTCAAAGATTGGAGTGAAGTTGGAAATAAAGTCCATCTGGTGATTCTCAATTCCAAGCTTGATGATCAAATCCAGGTCCAGTTCTGCAATACAAACAGCTTGTTCAGGCAACTCAAAAGCACTGCGTATTTTTGGATGTAATTCACCTGAAAATCCTAATTCTTTTCCATTCACCAAAATCTGCACACAGCGTCCCGGATGGCATGGCAACTCCCTGGATTTTTTCCACTCAATTCCTTCAATATGCAATGCCGAAAGAAAATGTTCCAAAACACCTTTCAGATCAAAAAAGTCATAGCTGCCCTCAGTTTCTTCCAGCCAGGATTGAGAATTCCGGAGGCCGCACATTAACAAAGACAAACGCTGCGGTTCCTCCGGAAGTTTTTTGCCTTTTTGAGGATGAAAAACACTGCCAACTTCAAACATGACAACTTTATCTAAAAATCGCAAATTCGCATGAGCCGTATGTAATGCTCCCGGCAAAAGCGAACGACGAAGGTGGCTTCGTTCTTGAGTAAGTGGATTTTTTAATGGTACAAATTTAGCAAAATCAACATCATTTTCAAGACGCAAACGGGCCTCATCCATCGGATCCATCATGGAATAAGTAATTATTTCGTCCATTCCAGAAGCCACTAGAATATCCCGGACACGTTCTGTGCCTTCAAGTTTTTGGTTGCTGTGCTGCGGTGGGAGTTCGTCATCGAGCAGTGTTGAAGGCAGATTTTCGTAGCCGTAAATTCTGATTATTTCTTCAACCAGATCTGCAGGAATTCGGATATCCATTCGATGGCTTGGAACTGTAATTTTTAAAATGTTTTTCCCTGAAACCTTAAATTCCAGTGAATTTAAAATTTCTGAAATTTGATCAGCAGAAATTTTTATTCCCAGCAGGCGTTCAACATAAAACGGATCCAGTTCCAGTGAAACGGTTTCTTTAGGTCGAGGATAGAGGTCTCCGGCAATCTTCTCAAGAGTTCCGGAACCATTTTCAACCATCAAAAGTGCGGCACGCAATGCAGCCTGCAATGTTCCTTCAGGATCAATTTGTTTGCCGAAGCGTTCACTTGCTTCAGTTCTTAATTTGAGAACCTGCGAAGTACGTCTGTTGTTAAGAAATTCAAAATTTGCTGATTCCAGCAGAACATTTGTTGTTGTTTCAGTAACTTCTGAATCACCGCCGCCCATAACTCCTGCAATTGCAATTAGTCCTGCAGAATCTGTGATCATCAGCATTTCTGAGTCCAATTTCCGCTCAACATCATCCAGGGTGAGAAGTGTTTCACCTTTTTTTGCACGACGCACGATTATTTTTGGAGTATCTCCGTTTGCCCGTTCAATCAGTTTGTCGTAATCAAAGGCGTGCAGCGGCTGACCCAATTCCAACATTACGTAGTTGGTTATGTCAACAATATTGTTGATAGGACGCATTCCAATCCGCAACAACCGTTGCTGCATCCAAAACGGCGAAGGTCCGATTTTAACATTCCGGATTAACAGGGCCGTATAACGCGGACAAATATCCGGATCCTTAATTTCCAGTTCAACAAACGGAGGTTGTTCCAGAACTTCTGTTCTTGAAAGATCCGGCAGCACACTTTTGTCTAATTTCTGACCGGTAAGCGCTGCAATTTCACGTGCTACTCCAAGCATAGAAAGGAGGTGGCTGAAACCGCCTTTTATATCGAAATGCAGGATAGTGTCGCCTAAAAAATCCTGCAGCAATGTGCCAACCGGTGCATCATCAGGAAGAATCAAAATGCCTTCATGTTCTTCACTGAGTCCAAGTTCCAGTTCTGAGCAAAGCATTCCTTCAGAAGCAATACCGCGAATTTTAGCAGGTTTAAGTTTTTTTAACGGACGATCTTCGTGGTAGGCATCAATCAACATTGCCCCGGTCAGGGCAAGTGCAACTTTAGGAGCAGGTTCCGGAAATGAATTTCCCATTTCACGGATGTTTGGCGCACCTGTAACAAGTGTAATTGGTTTGTCTGCGCCAAATTCAACATCCACTAAATGCAGGGCATCGGCATTTGGGTGCTTCCGGATTTTCTTAATTTGACCTACAACACAATATTCCCCCCAGTTTTCTCCTATTTTTTCTATGGTTTCAACCTCAAGTCCTGCTGTAGTTAAGCGCTCTGCCAAATCATCCGGAGACTGATTCAGTTCTACAAAATCCTGCAGCCAACTCAGGGGTGTTTGCAATGCCATAAAATAATCCTAATATTCGTATTGAGGTGAAACGATGATGGCAAAATGTAGAAAAAATTATTTAATTCGACGATCAAAGATGCGTTGAATATCAGCGTTGTATTATCAAGAGAAATGGGGGGAAATGCAAGTCAGATCAGTAAATGATACTTATTTGCATTTTAATCGAAGCGCCCGGAATTGTGCAGCATTGTAAGCCCAATAATCCTTAGATCTTATTTTTTTTAGGGGTATTCCTTTTTGTTTGAGATCGTTGAGGTGTTTCTTTTCACCACGACTGAGCGGTAAATTTGTATGTAACTTTGACCAGATATTTCGATTTAAAAATGCCTGATGCTCAAGAGTCATATCCACGTTGTTTTTCAAACGTCTGATCTTATTTTCTACTTCGTTACGGCACTTGGCCCTACTGTACTCTTTCATGAATAGCCGGTCGGTGGCATATTCTTGTGCCTCAACAGAACTGATTCCAATCCATAAAAATATTAATACTGCGGCTGGTTTCCTGAAAGGAAAAATGATTTCAAAAGTTTCTTCTATTCTTTCTTTGAAAAGACTTAATTGGCTGTACATGAATTATTCTTTTGTTTATTACTCAAGTTTTTTGCAAAAACTGCCGATGTATAGAACAGATTGGAGAGTAGCTTCAACTGCTCTACCTGGTTCAAGCAAATTTAACACCTAGAGCTACAATATTTTGCAAATCTATAGAGACATTTCTCTAAGGTACGCACAGGCATAATGATTTATTTCACAAACCGGCATTTGAGAATGGGGAAGAAATGACACAAACAGAAGAAAAAATAGAAAATTTTGCCAATTCAGTTGGCGTGGATCTTAGTCATCAATTTGAGAAACAGGTTTCCAGAACCATCAAGGAATTGATGGATTCATTGGAAAGCCGCTTGATTGACGACAATACAAAAGTTGACTATGCTACTCATGTTTTTGCAAAAGCTCTGGACGATATGGTTGATTACCTGGAGACCCCAAAACTGCTCAACTGAGAATCGGTTGGCTTTTTGGTTTTAGCTGGCCTGACTTGATTAATAAAAGATATTGAAAAGTCAGCCTTTTGGAATTCTATTATTGAAATATCCGGTTAAGTCATCGATTCTTTCTGCTTCTTTCGAACATATTCCAAATTCCTGATTACTCCAGGCATATGAGGGTGAATCCTCAGTCCTGCTTCCAGTACCGTGATGGCTCCGGACCAGTCCTCCAATGCCATCCGTATCAGTCCCTGTCCGGAAAGTGCTCCAAAGTGCCTCGGTTCCAGTTTCAGAGTTCGTAGAATATCTTCCTCAGATTCCTTGAAACGCCCCATCAGATAGAGCACCGTGGCTCGTTTATTCCATCCTTCCGCAAATTCTGGTTCTATTTCAGTCAACTGGTTGAAATGACCCAATGCCTTTCCCAATTGTTGATTATTCATTGCTTCAATACCCAGAAACATTGAACTCTGAGCCCTTGGATTCCGATGCTCCATCCAGATTTTCCAGATTTGGATTTCGACTGATGAAGCTTTTTGGAAACTTACAGAAGCCTTAAGATTCTTGAAAAGCAAATCAAGCCTTGGATCATTCTGATCTGCCATTATTGGCGATCCCATAACCAGCAAGACGGTGGTCAGGGGAATGCAGAAGATGGAATTAAAAAGGAATCGATTCATGCTGTGTACGGATTTGATATTATTCTTTGACATCTTACTAAGTCGTCATGACAAAGCAAGTAGTAACATGATTTGGTATTTTTTCCAAGAGTGGTGACTGTAGCATGAGTGGCAAGCTGAGTGTGATTTAAGCCTCATAATCACTTTAATCTTTTGAGAAGCCTCAGAAGCAGGCGAAACAAAATATATGGAGAAACATAACGTGAAATCAATTGGAACAATCTCAGAAAATTGTATGCCAGCCGTTTGTTTCTGTATAGTTTTGTCAGCAGCCAGAATAACAATAAAAATAATGCAATGTAAATTAAGTATTTCACAATTAATCCTGGATAATTGAGACAAGCCGGTTGAGAGATTCCGGAAAAAAAGTAAAGATATTATTATCAAGATAATAACCTTTGAAAATAATTTATTCAAGAATCATCACTGCTGAAAGTTGAAAGACGCAAGAGCAATATGCCAATTATTTTTATTTTCCGCTAACAGTTACAAATGGAGCGAAGTTATTGGGAGTAAGCAGGAAAACCTTTTCAGCTTCTATTAAACGGGAAGTCTGGTATTAGCCCGGAAATGGCTTTACGTTTATCTAAAGTATTTGGAAGAACTCCAGAAGGTTTGTTAAAGCTCCAACTCCAGTATGACCTTTGGCAGATAGAACAGAAAGTGGATTTGAACTACTTGAAAAAAATTAAGGCTGCCTAAGTTGTATTCTTGTTCAAAATTAGATGAAATTTTTCACAAAAACTTAGAAATTGTAAAATGGCGGAGGGAGAGTCTGCCACATTCGACTTCTTATCCCTTGTTAATGCTGGTATTGCAAAATGTGTTGATCAAATATACCCCCTTTTGTACCCCTAAATGATCGGCTTAGGCGGGCTGATTTTCTACATTATTGACAGTTTCCCCCACAAATTTAGTGGCAAAGTTTCACAATATGTTGATATAATTTTAGCCAGTTGAGTACCAGAAGAGTAAATGCGTAATTGCGGGATTTAGGTATAATTATTTTTATGTTGACACTGAATGAGCGGTCTGATAGGATTTGCTCAGCATCTAAAAGTATCAACAATTGTTCTGAGAATTTTCCGTAGCCGCTGCCATGGATGCGTTTTTCCAGCGGACGATAGAACACGTTAGAAGGCTCGGCATCAACTATTGGATTTCACCGAAGGTTGGGTTGCCGTGATCGACAGAAAACATCCAACTATGAGGAGGGCAAGATGAAGGAATCAAATTTCTCTATCAACGAATTCACTGACAAGCTCCAGTCGGGACAGATGACGCGCCGTAAGTTCAACAAGCTACTGGGCGCTGCCGGCATCAGTCTGGTCATGGCCCCGATGCTGTCACGCACCGCGACAGCGGCGGCCGCAGACCAGGCAACCTATTTCACCTGGGGCGGCTACGATGTTCCCGAAATGTTCGGGTCCTACATCGCCAAGCACGGCGAGGCACCAAATTTCGCCGTTTTCGGTGGATCGGAAGAGGGACTCACCAAGATGCGGGCGGGCTACGTAGTCGACGTGGCGCATCCGTGCAACCAAGCGATCCCGCGCTGGGTGGCCTCCGGTCTGTTCCGCACCGTAGACACCGACAAGCTGTCGAACTGGGACGACCTCGTGCCGAGCCTCTGGAATTTGAAGGGCAACGTGGACAATGGCAAACCTTACATGGTGCCGTTCGATTGGGGACAGACCTCGATCACCTATCGGTCCGATTTGGTCGACTGGCAAGGCAAGGAGGAGTCGTGGGGTCTGCTCTGGGATGAGCGCTACAAGGGGCGCCTGGCGATGATCGGTGCTGCTGGCGATTCATGGTGGTGCGCGGCCATCTATGCAGGAGTGGACTTCAATGAAATCGCCACCAAGGAAAACATGGAGAAAGTCGCAGCACTGATGCGCAAACAGCGACCGCTCATTCGCATGTACACCGACGACATGACTACCCTGGAACAGGCACTCGCGTCCGGCGAGCTTGTGGCAGCAATGACCTGGAACAGCTCGCCTGTGTTACTCAAAAAACAAAATGTTGAGGTGAAGTTCGCAGCCCCCAAGGAAGGCGCCCTCACCTGGGTCTGTGGCGCCATGATGCACAAGGATGCACCGCACCCCGACAAGGCACACGACATCATAGACGCGATGATCAGCGTTGAGTCCGGCGTGTGGCTTATCAACGAGGGCTACGGGCACTCCAACGCCAAGGCGTTCGCGGAATTCACCGACGAACAGCTGGCGGCACAGGGATTGTCCAGGGACCCCTCGGTGATCCTCGATGCCGGCAAGTTCCAGGTCCCGCAGACCCAGGAATTCGAAACTGCCATGAATCAGGAATACGAGAAGATCAAGGCAGGTTTCTAGCCGATACCACCATTGTTCGGAAAAAGACGCGGCGGTCATTAATCGCCGCGGCTTTTTTCCCGGGCGACCCACGACGCACAGTTACTGGTTACGAAAATAAGGTATGGTCCGAGACCCACGATTCGACGTGTTGTTCGAGCCTATAAAGATCGGCCCGGTCACCGCGAAGAACCGTTTCTATCAAGTACCGCATTGCTGTGGCATGGGCTTCAACTGGCCACAGTCGCACGCCAAGATGCGGGAAATGAAGGCGGAAGGCGGCTGGGCCGTGGTGTGCACCGAGGAGTGCATGATTCACCCGTCGTCGGACTACTCACCGGAACCGCAAGCGCGGCTGTGGGACGACCACGACGTCAAGTGTCTGGCCCTGATGGTCGACGCGGTGCACCGGCATGGCGCACTGGCCGGCGTGCAGCTCGCCCACAACGGCGTGGGTGCTCAGAACCTGTTCACGCGGATGACACCCATCGGTCCATCGGATCAAGCAAGCATCATCGGCAATCCTAGTCAGACGCGCGGCATGAGCAAGCGTGATATACGAGAATTTCGTCGCTGGCACCGCAAAGCCGCGCTCAGGGCAAAACGGGCTGACGCCGACATCATTTATGTCTACGCTGGTCACGACTCGACCTTGTTGATGCATTTTCTGTCGCGCCGTCGCAATTTACGCAGTGACGAATATGGGGGTTGTCTGGAGAACCGGGTCCGACTGCTTCGTGAGGTGCTCGAAGAAACCAAGGACGCGGTCGGGGATCGCTGCGCTGTCGCCATCCGCTTGGCAGTCGATGAGCTTCAAGGCCCCGAGGGCATCAGCTGCGAAGGTGAGGGACACGATATCGTCGAGCTGCTTGCCGAGCTCCCTGACTTGTGGGACGTCAATATCAGTGATTGGGAGAACGACTCTGTCAGCTCGCGCTTTGGCGAAGAGGGTCGCCAGGAGCGCTATGTCGCTTTCGTCAAGCAGATTACTACAAAGCCCGTGGTCGGAGTGGGCTGGTTCACCTCACCAGATACCATGGTCAGCCAGATCCGACGCGGCGTGCTGGACATGATTGGCGCAGCACGGCCCTCGATTGCCGATCCGTTCCTGCCTGAAAAGATCGAACAGGGACGTCTCGACGAAATTCGCGAATGCATTGGCTGCAACATCTGCGTCTCTGGGCAGCTTACCTTTACACCGATGCGCTGCACCCAGAACCCGAGTGTGGGCGAGGAGTGGCGCCGGGGTTGGCATCCGGAACGGATTGAGCCAAAAGGTTCAGACGATACAGTGCTTGTGGTTGGAGCTGGACCAGCCGGGCTCGAGGCGGCGCGTGCACTGGGTCAACGAGGGTACGATGTGAAGCTTTCCGAGGCGGGCACCGAGATGGGCGGCAGGGTCACACATGAGAGCCACCTGCCTGGCCTGAACGCCTGGGCACGGGTTCGCGATTGGCGGGTCGGGCGGATCCAGGAAATGGCCAACGTGGAAGTATTCCCCGGCAGCCGTCTTACCGCGGAAGACATTCTTGAATTCAGTGCCGATGACAAATTCGGATTTTCCCATGTGTTTCTCGCAACCGGTGCACATTGGCGTGCCGATGGTGTCGGTGTCAACAACTCTCAGCCAATCCAGGGATCGGATCAGGACCACGTGTTTACGCCGGAACAGATCTATGCCGGGGCCGTCGTAACAGGCCCGGTACTGGTATTCGATGACGACAACTTCTACCTTGGCGCGATCATCGCCGAAAAATTGAAAGGCGACGGCTATGTTGTCACGCTGGCGACGACGGCGTCAAAGGTGTCACCCTGGACAGAGAACACTCTGGAGCAGCACCGTATCCAGGCACGGGTACTGGAGCTGGGTATTGAGGTCGTGACGGCACACAATATCGGAGAAATCCGCGCTGGCGAAGTGGAATGCACCTGTATTTTCACGAACCGTCCGCGGACGGTGCCGGTGGGGTCGGTGGTCATGGTGACTTCACGGCTGCCGAACAACCAGGTCTACTTGGAGCTGTTGGCGGACCCAGAAAAACTCGACTTGGCCGGCATCACATCAGTTTCCTCGATAGGTGACTGCAACAATCCATCGACCATCGCCACAGCGATATACGATGGTCATCGCGCGGCTCGCGAACTAGATGCCGTGCCAACAGACCCGGATATGCCGTTTCGTCGTGAACGAATCACCCTGGCGTCATCGGTATAGCAACAGACTAACCGCATGCGGTTGCTTAGAGAGTGCTGCATTACGGACAACAGGGCTTGAACTGCAGACAACCCTGTAGTTCCCGCACTTGATCACCACAGCATCCGTGTATTAATTCATATACCAGTTTTAGAAATTTCGCTTAATACTTGCCAAAACTTTGTTTGCTGAACATTATTTAAATGAGTTTTCTGAATGAAAACTGAGAAAAGAATTATTCGCCTCGAACCTTTTGGCCCTGCCAAAACAGGAATGCAGAAAATGCATCTTGAACCGGAAGAATTTCAGTCAAAAATCCCGGTGCAACATATTCATGTTTACTATGAGGACGAAACTCTTGGGCTGAGTGTAGGGGTTTGGGATACAACGTCCATGCAGGAGGTATTCGGGCCTTATCCCGGCAATGAATTCATGTGGATTCTGGAAGGTCAGGTCAGTATGATTGATGGTGATGACAACGCGACCGTGATAAAAAAGGGGCAGACTTTCTGTGTCAGAAATGCCATTCCTGTCAGCTGGAAACAAGAAGGGTTCCTTCGAAAATTCTATATGACTTATGCCGATCCCAAAGCAGCCATGCCGGAAATTACCTCGGCCGAAGGCGGCATCGTGATACTCAATGCAGCCAAAAAAATGGGAAAATTGGATTCAACGGAACCGCTTGTCGTGAATGGCGAAATACCACTGCAACATGAACATATTTTTTTTACGGATGATGCCAAAAACATGTTGGTCGGCATGTGGGACAGCGGAGCCTTGGATAGTGAAATGCGTCCATTCCCTTGGTATGAATTTGTCCAGATGCTGGAAGGGGTAGTAACAATCACTGAAGAAGACGGCACACAGCACATATTCAAAGCAGGCGACGCCTTTTTTGTGCCCAAAGGAACGGTTTGTAGTTGGAAAATCGACAGGTATGTGAAGAAAATTTATGCCATTTTGGACCTGTCTTCAGATTGACTAGGCAAAGAATAACTGACATTGATGATTCAGCGACTTCCAGTGTGGCCCTACTTCGCCTTGGCCCTGTCTAGCGGGGTGATCGGTGCAGCGTTACTCTTTTACAACCTCGGGTCAAATGTTCCACCCAAAGAAGCGCTACACAAATTTAGCGGCACTGTTGACAAGTTGTCGATTATTGATGACTTGTCGGGTGAACAGACCGGATTCATGAAACCGATGAACTCGATCCACTTCACCCTTGAAGAGGGCGAAGAAATATTTCGATATCCGAGTAGTTGGCCCGGCTACACCAAAATCTATGAACAACTGTCATTTCATGTGGACGTGTGGGTGCAACGATCCGATATCGGAAATGGTGAACCTATGGTGGTCTTCCGGTTGGAACAGCAGGTCCCGGAGAACTGGATAGTGCCGCCGCTTTCCATTAGCTACGAGCGGATCGCCGAACCCCAGAGCCGCACCAGGCGTTCATACGTCCAGTTAGGCACAATCCTATTGGCGTGTTCGGCAGGTTTCTTGTTGGTCGCAGTTCTGTTGGGTGTCTGGAATCGCCGAAAAAACAGGGCCACGCTTCAGTAGTGCCAGCCCTGTTATTTCACCGGGATTTCGGAATACGGTGCACCTGCGGTACAGCAAAGGGCAAACAGCAATCGGGTGCTGAGGGAGCATTGCATGACCAACAACAAGGCTAGTTCTTAAGACAAACCCGCAGCTCCCGCACCAATCACAACAACATCAGGGCCCAAAGTACTCCTCCTCAAAGAAATCAAGTATATGTTGCACCGGGATTTCGGACTGGAAGTTTTCCTGTTCAAGTTATATATAATGCACTCCTGCTCCGCAGTGCCGAATGGTTCAGGACGAATTTCGATTCTCCAGTTAGGCACGTTCTGGATGATACTCATTGATGGAGATAATCGTACAGGTGCGACAGGCTATCCGGGTCTCCCCCCAGCTCTTTTTTTGCGAATTCGATCGCCGCCACTTCATGATCCGTCAAAATATTCAGAGCATACAGGTCTTCTTCAGGCGCTATTCTCTCCAGCGCCGTGAAATCATCAAGATAGCCAGGGTACCGGTTCACGATGTACGTCATAAGCTCGAACCAGTCGAACGATTCATGACGCCCCACATAACTCTCTCCCTGTGTTTTTAGTTCCGATTCATCCCTTGGAACCAAATCATATTTATTAAGTAGTGGTACAACCGACTCTGCGGCACGGCGCTCTACCCTGGCGAGTAATGTTAGCTTTTCCTCCTCTTCAAAATGATCAACCAGCCCGTAGAAATAAGCTTCCCCCATAATTTCATCTTCGTAATAGGATAGTAACGTCTTCAGGTATTTATCTGTTGTTCTCATCATTCAGGTCAACCATTTTCAAAAAACACCCTGTCATACTTGTCACAAATAAGATCACGCACAAGGGCTTTGAACATTACCTTTGTCGGGGAGACAGAAGACTATTTAATCTGGAATAAGCTAAGTGGCCTGCGCCTGCTCATGAAACATTTTTGATTTGCGGCAGGCGGTAAAACCTGGGAATAAGGCTGATTACAAAAAAAAGACCTGCGACGATCACCAGTGTCAGAGGCAGGCCGTAAGGGTTCCACAGGTCCATACTGGCTCCCCCCAACAGTGGACCGACAAATGCCCCCACACCCCAGAACACTCCAAATGCGGCCATGGCGGTAGCCAGTTCCACACCCTTGAACCACTTCCCGGCGAGAATCATGGCGACCGTATATACACCGGCAAAAAGCCCCCACCACAGAAACAGCGTTGTCCATAAAAGAAATGGCATATCCACAGAGAACGGCCAAGCCACAGCACCGGCCAAGCCGGCAAGAGCACACGCTACTAACACCTTGCGTGGATCAAAGTGATCAGCTGCCCAGCCGATGGGAAACTGCAGTAAGGCGCCACCAGCGGCACCAACGAACAGCATCAAAGTTGCAGAAGACTCCGTCATCCCAACCCGTAATCCGTAGACTGGTATCAGGCTGGTAGTGGTAATTTCCATGAAAGCCACCACAAAGCAGGCCAACGCCAGCAGCGGTGCCACAAAGACAAAACTAACCACCCCAAAACCCGGCTTGTCGCTAGAAGCGGGGGCATAGCGTCCGGCCCATAACACCGGCAATCCAGCCAGGACCATCAAGCCAATGCCGACAAGAAACGGTAGTGTGCCTTGTCTGCCCGTCACTGACAGAATCAAAGGCCCAAGAGCAAAACTCAACGCCAGCGTGGTGTTGTAAAAACCCATGACGCGTCCGTGGTGCACACGGGGTGTTATCTCGATTATCCATGTCTCGGTCACAACAAACAGCACTGAACCCACGAGCCCGCCCAAGAACCGGATTACAAACCACGCTACGATTGACTGGGTACTCATGAGAGCGAAAATGAGGACGATCTCAAAAAACACCCCGCCAAGCAGAAGGCTGCGTCCTTCCAGGTGTCTCATAAACCGCGGAACAGCAAAAGAGCCGATTATGATGCCCGCGGAAGCCACCATGGCCAACGCACCGATCAGTGTACTGCTGACATTACGTGCTTCCAGGATCAGCGATAGTAACGGTGTAAATAGACTGAACGAGATGCCGTATATGGAAAGGCACCCAATTAATGCAGCCAGGGTCAGTGCACGTTCGCGAGTCCAAACTGGTTCACTGGTCGATTGGGTCAGCATCGGACAACAGCACTCATATTATTAGTACCTCCATGATTTGAGTCCCCAAAACTGAGTAGACCAGCTCCGCGAACAATCACTGAGTGGATCCAGCCAAAGGACAATGCCCGACCGAGCCGCCTGATGCCGTGATAGTGCGGAGTCACCGTCTCAATCACTCTATCAGGTAAACCACCCTCAATACAAATCCCGCTATCCTCAACATACACGCACGTGGCCTGAATAGCGCTCTCTTTGTCCATTCCATAACCTATCACGTTGATCAATAGTTGCAAGATAGCCTTTCGAATCTGCCGTGACCCATTGGAGACGGTTGCCAGCAGTGCACCGTTCACCTGCCGGGTTATGGTCGGCGCCATCATTGAACTCATGCTACTCCGCTTGTGGGTAGTGGACGACACCACGGGGATTAAGGTCAACCTCGCCGAGCATGTTGTTAGGCATCACTCCATAGCCCGGGACGATCGCGCCACAGCCCTCCCCATTTTCGTTTAATGTATCTCGCAGCTTGATTTGCCGATTCTCGACCACTATAGAGACCACCATTAACCGAACCCCACTGAACTCTGTGAGTTGCCTCGCCGGAGAAAAATAGTTTATCTGCCAGTGTTTCTCGCAACACTGCGCGCATCGGCTGCTTACCCGGTTTAGCCGCAGAATAAGCACCTTCATAAAAAGGAATTTGACCACAGGCTGTTGCATAACCTTTAATAAACTTCTTCTCTATGTCATTGCCCAACATGCTTTTCATGCCATCTAAACCATAAGCTATGGCTGTATCAATCGTTTCTTTTTCTAAAGCTTTAGCCTGGTCCCCACCGACATAACCATAAACCAAATTTGTGTTATTTAAATTAGCAAGATACCCCACACCATCTTCATCATGCTGCTGTTTATAAACATAAGTATCTGCACCAAAATTAAACACGTCATCGGTAAAATGTAGGCCAATATAATTCATTACCGCCATATCAATGCCATCAATGGCTTCTTGTTTTTCAACCGGTAACTCTGGCGTAAATTTAATATGATTAGCCGCCAATACGCCTACTGACACCGTTAGAATTGCCGCCTTAGCTTTGATGGTGCCGGCTTGCCAGGTAACTACCTTAACGCCATCCCCTTGCCAATTGATTTCTTTAACCGCAGTGGCTAATGCCACAGGCACATCTTGGCCGTAGTGTGCCACCACTGAGCCATAACCTTCTGCACAAAACCAATCGTCACCACCTATGCTATTCCACCAATCTTTTGGTGACCAATCTTCGGAGTTTTCCGCCATATTCCAAACACCATAATCGGATGCGACGGTATAACCCCAAGGACTTTGAAAAAAATCCTCACCTAAAGCAGTGCGTGCATTATCGTCATCACCGGCTACACCGTTTAAAACAGAGTCTCTAATTTTATTATTAAATGCCTTGTCGGTTCTTCTTAGGTCAGCGAGTTCATCTTCAGTTGCTTCGCGATTACCTACAAAATATTTCTGTTTATCAAGATCTTCATAAATATTAAAACCATTGTCTTTTGCATAATTGATCAATGGATTTTTTCGCGAAATCATCATCCAATGTGCATGAGTATCAAACGGCACACCGAATATAGAGTTATTTGTATGAACACGACCACCAATACGGTAATTAGCTTCTACCACCACAAAGCTAATACCTTTATCATGCAACGTTTTAGCTGCCTCTAAGCCAGCAACACCCGCACCAACAATCACCACATCAGGGTTGGTGACCGTATTACCCAACACAATACGAGGAACCAACATTGATGCTGCTATTGCCTTTAATAGAAAACGGCGTTGCTGTTGAAATTTCTCACTCATAACAAAGGCCCTCTTTTTTATTCATTACTATAAAGTGACCTGGCCCCTTGAAGTGGTCCAGGTTGAATGTTAGTTCATCATCGAAATTGGTTCCACTTTTAATACCGATTCAGGAGCACCTACGGAACAGATATCGACTTCGTTACTGGGCACCTGTTAAAGGAAAAAGTCCGTCGGGATCTGATCGTCACCGATGGTTGGGCCGGCGATATACCTACTGCCCACGCTCGCGAACTTAACACGCTCAGGGTCCATGTCAACAGCCTTTCGCACTGAGAGTAAAAGAATTATAAATACCCTGCTTTCCCTGCCGATCGAGGAGACGGGGTACTAGTTTACAGCAGCCGTATTGCCGGTTCCTCGTAGACCCGGACTTCCACTTCATCACCTGCCTTGATGACACCGGGCACATCGACAATGCCGACCACCCCTCGGCGGCCCACTGCTAGCCGCAACCATGCAGTAGTGGTCAGTGGCTCACCTGAACGTGTGACATGCTTTGACATAATTTGAGCCCCCATCTCGGCGCATGGAGGGTTGTATCCTTCCACCAGCAACACCGCCCCGGAAGGAAACAACAGTTTGGTACCTTTCGGCAACAGGGAAAATTCAGGGATGCCCTCGACGCACAGGTTGGCGCCCAACGTGTCGGGCGACAGCGGCTCGGTTAGTGTTAGGCGTTCAGTAATGTGAGCCAGTTCTTCGACTGAAACACCTGACCACTGGCGTTCGTTGCGGCGTACCGTACCAGCAGATTCCCAATCCCCTTTCCAGGCTTTCCGGGTGAGGCCCTGATGCTTGTCACCGGCAAAACCTCCGATTTCGGCAGTCAGTGATCCCCGGGTGTCCTTGCTAAGGTCTTCGTTGTTGCCCATGTGCACCGAGACCACTTTTCCTGCCATGGTCTTGCCAATAAATTTCTTCATCTATTTTCCTTGAACGTGAATGCCCGCAGGTGCCGTCATTCGAACCTGAGTGGCACATCCGGATCTGGTTCCGTATCGAATTCTCGCGCGTAGCGATGACCCGCGTAGACTGCAGCGGCAATAATGGCCGGCGCATCACAGTCACCGATTCTCCGCAATGAACTGAACGGGGTTTGCGCCCCACTCTCTATGCGTTGCTTCAAGGCCTGGTACAGTTCGTCTCTGGGGCTGCGTGCGGTCACCATGATGAGTGCATCGGCTTCAATTGACTGTTGTCGTCCAGTATGGATACAGCAAATCGTCACTTCCCGGCCGTCGTAGGCGAGCAGGCGATGGGTTGTTTTGATCTCGATCCCTAGCTCCAGCAAATGTTTCTGTACCTGATACCGCTCCGAGGTGTATTCACACCAGGCAGAGACAACATCTTCTGGCGTAACCACAGTAACCGGTACGTTCTCGAGGCGCACCCGCTCGGCAATGACGCCACCCATATAAAAACTGTCGTCATCGAAAATCACCGTAGGCCCATCGGGCAGGCGGCCTGCCATGATATCGTCGGGGGTTAAGATCGTGGCGCTTTGGCTCAGGGTTGTGAGCGGTTGCGGGTGATTGCGTCCGAAGCCATCGGCTCTCCAGGTTGAGCCGGTCGCGATAACCACATGATCCGCTTCTACCGGGTGATTGCGATGCTCCGGCCATTCAAGCACGTCATCGACGCTGAGATCGCTTTCCAGGAAAACTTCCACGTTGGGCATGGTGTCGAACTGCTGTAGCCGGTAGTCTCGTACCCGCAGCCATTCGCTGAGACCAGGCAACGTGGATTCGCGAGCCACACGGCCGCCGAGCTGGCGTGTCGCCTCCGCTAAGGTCACCATGTATCCGCGCTGGCCCAGCGCTCGGGCCGCCTCCAGTCCTGCCGGTCCGGCGCCAACCACCAATACACTAGATTCGGAGCCCTTCTTGGCAATGAATTCCGGATGCCAACCGCGGCGCCATTCTTCACCTATGGCTGGATTCTGCGTGCAGCGGATCGGCACGCTCAAGCCATCACCAGTGTAACAGATATTGCAGCCGATGCATTCGCGAATTTCGTCAAGGCGTCCTTCCTCGATCTTTCTCGGCAGAAATGGATCTGCAATAGAAGGCCGTGCGGCCCCTATGAAATCCACAACCCCGCGTTTAACCTGTGAGGCCATCGTGTCGGGTGAGGTAAAGCGTCCCACGGTGACCACGGGTTTGGTGGTAACGGATTTGACGAAGGACATGTGCTCTTCCAGGGAGCCTTCCTTGACGAATCGCGAGACACCCATCTCGTGGTTGTAGTCATTGATGTTGATGTCCCATAGGTCCGGCAACTCCGCCAGCATCTCCAGCCTGTCTCGTCTCTCGTCCGTAAGTGACGGATCTTCGCCGTCGTCGCCACCAACCGAATAGCGTACTGCAACGGCACACCGGTCCCCCACAGCGTCTTTTGTCTCCTCAATCAATTCTCGCAGCAGGCGTGCCCGATTTTCCATCGACCCGCCGTACTCGTCGCCGCGAGTGTTGGTGCAGGCTGAGAGAAAATTTGACAGCAAATACCCATGGGTAGCATACACATACACCACATCAAAGCCCGCCTCCTTGGCTCGCAATGCGGCATTTCTATGCCATCTCCGGAGCTCGCGAATATCGGACTTGTCCATGGTTCGACTCTGATAGGGATGCCCCTGGAGGTTTGGCATACTCACCACATCCATGGAGACCTCACGGGTGTAGAGGTTTGCCGTGCTGGCCCCACCTACCCAAAGCTCGACACCGGCAAGCGCGCCGTGACGGTGCACCGCCTCGGTCATCAAGGCGTGGTCCTTTATGTCGTCGTTGTTCCACAAGGATGCATTCGGATGGGGGAGGTCGTCGGATGCAGGGTGGATGGAACAGTACTCGGTACACACCACACCCCATCCACCTTCGGCCTTAATTCCCCGCAATGCCGCCAACATGTGTGGGCGAAGCCTACCAAGGCCGGTGCAATGGGGTACTTGATAGAAGCGGTTTTTGGCTGTTACGGGACCGATTTCAACAGGCTCAAACAGCAGGTCATAGCGTTTGTCGCGCATAGTTCTGTGTCTCTTGTTATCTACGTCGACCATGGTAATTGCTGGCACTCATCGTTGCTCGCTCAATCACGCGGGAGCAGGATCAGTGATTCGTCGGCCCACGAGAGCCAAACGATGCTTTGGCGGTCAAGAGACTGGTCACTATTCGCTCCGGCCTCTGCTATCGCGACGGCGAATGGCTTCTCACAGCCGTCTACCGACACATAAAAGTGGTCTCGATCGCCCAGGTAGGCCGAGGTCTTTATGGTGCACTGTACAGCTCCGAGACCGTCCGACCTTCGCTCTGCGGACAGAATCAACTTTTCGGGACGGATCGCGACAATGATATTTGCGCCCTTTTGCACGAAGTCTGAGCTCGCCGGGGCCGTGATTTTGCCTAATCCGGTGGCATCGAGTACCGCTTCGCCGTTGCGTACATCCATCACCTGGGCCTCGACAAAGTTCATCTGTCCGATGAAGTCTGCGACCTCGACGCTTACCGGATGGTTGTAAAGATCTTTGGGCGACGCGACTTGCAGCGCTTTCCCGCGTGTCATTACGGCAATACGGGTCGACAAGGTCAGCGCCTCTTCCTGGTCGTGGGTCACGAAGATGAAGGTAATGCCCACCGACTCCTGCAACGCCCGCAGTTCCAGCTGCATTTCTTCTCGAAGCTTTTTGTCGAGCGCCCCCAGTGGTTCGTCAAGCAACAGCACCTTTGGCCTTTTGATCAGGGCCCGTGCGAGTGCCACGCGTTGGCGTTCTCCTCCAGACAGTTCGTTGGAGCGACGGTTACCGAAGCCCGGCAGTTTGACCATTTCCAGAGCCTCTTCGACGCGCCGCCCCACCTCGGCTTTTTCGATCTTGTCGTACCGTAGTCCGTAGGCAAGGTTCGCGCGGACGTTGAGGTGCGGGAAGATGGCGTAGTTTTGAAACACCATGTTGGTCGGGCGGTGGTGTGGCGGCACCTCGGACATAGGTGCGCCGTCTATATAGATCTCACCGGTGGTCGGCGACTCAAAGCCGGCCAGCATTCTGAGCAAGGTGGTCTTGCCACAACCAGAGGGACCGAGCAGCGAGAAGAATTCGCCTCTGCTGATAGTGAAACTGAGGTGATCGACCGCCACCACCGAGCCGAAGTGCTTGGACACGTCAGTTAAACTGACAAAATCGTTGTTGCTGGTCATGGATCAGATACCTGGCTGAGTTTTTTCGACCCTGTAGCTCCGCAACCACTGAGAGAAGAATACCACCACAAAGGAAACCACGAGGATAAGCGAGCCGAGCGCCAGCACCCCCGGCAACCTGAGGGGAAACCGAAGTTGGCTCCAGATAAAGATCGGCAGCGTGGGATCAGTGCCAGCGAGGAAGTACGCCATGATGAACTCGTCGAAGGAAATGGTGAAACACAGTAAAAAGCTCGCCAGCACCCCCGGGAATACCAAAGGCAAGGTCACACGCCAGAAGGTCGACAACGGGCTGGCGCCAAGATCCGTGGACGCCTCCTCCAAGGCTTGGTCGAATCCTTCGAAACGGGCAATTAAGGTCGCCATGGCGAACGGCACAGAGATCAGCACATGGGCCATGGTGACGGTGTACAAGGACAGATCAAATCCCAGCTGAGTAATAAGAATCAGCAGTGCGACGCCCATAATTATGTACGGAACCACCATCGGCAACATGATCACGAATATGATTGGCTTTTCACCTGGAATCCGGTAACGGGTCACCGCCTTGGCACCGAAGAGTCCCAGCAGTGTAGCGATTGCCGCACTCACGCAGGCGACGTTGAACGAATTGTTCAGCGCGGCCCACATCGGCTGGTTGTTGAACATCTCCATATACCATTTAGTGGTGAACCCCTTGAGTGGAAAAGCGATGTAGATATTGTCGTTGAACGAGAACATCGGCAGGAACAGCACTGGAATGTAAAGGAAGCCGAGGTAGAGGATCGCGTAAAAGTACAACGCTCGGCTGGGGCGGTCGATGTAAGCAACTTCGGTCATGCGATTTTCTCCGTAATCTTGCGGGTCAACCAAATGTAGAGCAGTGAAATGACTGCGACGACCACCATCATATCGATCGCTAAGGCTGCGCCCATTGGCCAGTTGTTTACCAACCCGAACTGTGCCTGGATAAGGTTTGCGATCATGATCCCGTCAGGGCCGCCGACCAGGGCCGGTGTCACGTAGTCACCAACAGTGGGGATAAATATCATCAGGGTGGCGGCGATAACACCTGGCATCGACAACGGCAGGGTGACTCCTAGAAAACGTTTCACTGGGCCATCGCCTAGATCGGTGGCTGCTTCGAGCAGGGATCGATCTATCTTCTCCAGCGAGATATAGATCGGCAAGATTGCGAATGCGGCCCAGGCGTGCGCCAGGGTGATCACCACGGCTGTGGGACTGTAAAGCAAAAATGCCAAAGGCTCCTCGATGAGACCGAGTCCTTTAAGGCCCGAGTTGATGACGCCGTTGTAGCCCAAGATGACTTTCCACGCAAAGACCCGTAACAAATAGCTGGTAAAAAACGGCACTGTCATCAGGATAATCCAGGTCATCTTGTGCTTGTGAACGTGAAAGGCCACATAGTACGCCATCGGGTAAGACACCAACACTGTAACGACGGCGCACGTCCCAGAGATAGCGAGCGAGCGAAGCAGCAAGGCTCGATAAAGAGGCTGCTCGACGCCCTCCCCGTAGTTGGCGAGCGTAAACGTGGTATCGAATTCAAAGCCGATTTGTGCCCAGAAACTAATAGTCACCATGATTCCGAACGGGATGAGCATAGTGAGGCCCATCACCAGTAGCGTGGGTGAGAGCAGTGTGAACCCCTTCAACGCGTCGCTGCGCAGATACCAGGCATACAACCGTCTACCCCAGCTTTTTGGACTTGGCACGGGCGCCGAGACTTCTATCGTAGTTTCATTCACAGGCGCTCCTGTGGCTCGTTGAGATTCCGGGCTGTTTTCATACTTCCTTCAGGCTTCATTGCATTTTCAGATCAATATAACAAACAAATAATGAGAAAACAACAAGAATTTGATTTGGCTTTGCTACTCGGGACTTCCAGAAAATATTTTCTTGCCGGCGTCTCCAAGGGGGGCATCTTAAATTTTACGGAACGCGACATTACGGGTGCGACCGTTTCCAGTATAGCACTCTGGCAAGGCGTTTCATTTCTTCGTTTTCATGAAGTCGAGTAGGGATGTCTCCTGATTGATACAATAGAGTCTTTGAAAAGAAACGCAGGCAATTAGTTAAGAAGATTGAACTCGAAGAGAATGGTTTGAGGTTAGTCTGACAAGACGAATTTCTCTTGACAACTGAGAGTAACCTTATAAAATTATGCAGAATGGATCGACAGCTATTTGAAACTGATCTCAGGCAGACCCTGCCTCCTTTAAAATACACTCCAAGAGAAATTGCTCAAAGGGAAGTCCATTTTAAGAGACTGCAATCTTGATGAAGCGAAATTAATCATGAATTTACACATTCCAAGCTCCGAACTCAAACCACCCCCAAATTGGGATCGTTCTGGGTTACCATCCTGGACATATTTCAACGAGGAGTTATTTGAACTGGAAGCTGAAGAACTTTTCCGGAAACACTGGCAAATCGCTTGTCACACGAGCGACATTCCTAAACAGGGTAGCTACATAACCTTTGATCTGGTGGGAGAGCGGGCTTTAATTATTCGGGATGAAGAGAATGAGATCCGGGCCTTTCACAACGTCTGTAGACATCGTGGTTCACGTGTGCTCGGCTCAGCAGAGGGCAGGTGCCGGGGAGCTATCGTCTGTCCGTTTCACGGGTGGTCGTACCGACTTGACGGAACCCTGCGTGGCCCGGCAAAAGCACATACGTTTCCGGAGCTTGATCCCGAGAAATGGGGGCTTAAGCCGCTCGAATTGGAGATTTGGCACGGCTTCGTGTTTGTGCGCTTCATGCCGGGACCTCAGCCTGCGCTAGCAAAGATGCTGGAACGGTTTGAGGAGGAGATCGCCTGCTATTTGCCTGAAGAACTGGTTCCAACTGAACCGATCTCATGCACATCACCTGAGAACATTAACTGGAAAGCTATTAGAGATGTGGACAATGAAGGCTACCACGTCGCTCGTGCCCATCCATCCCTAAATGATTTGTATGGACAGCGTTACACAGACGAGCCCTTTGTGAAAGGTGTATGTCGTTCCTATGCCCCATTCAACAAAGGTTCCGGATATCTGTGGAGTGTACGCCACTACAAAAATATCCTCGACCGTTTAGCAAACCCCTACAATGAACTGCCACGGGCATGGGTCTATCTAGGCGTGTTCCCCAACGTCGTGTTGGGGCTGTATCCAGACTGTGTGACGTTTTATCAGGACATTCCCTTTTCAGTAAAAAGAGCCGGGGTACGCGGGGCAATTTACAAGCATCCAGATGAAAACCGCCCCATGCGGCTGGCCCGCTACCTCTCTACTCGTATTGACGCGACAGCCGTGGAGGAGGACCGGCAGTTGACCATCTGGTCGTATGAAGCGATGAAATCCAGCGGGTATGACGGCATCATCCTCTCTGATCTAGAGTATGGGGTGCGTACTTACCACGATGCCCTTCGTGAAATCCTCCCTGTGATGTGCCAGGAAGATGAACCACCTGCTGGAACGTTAATCGAACATAACACCGCTGCCTTAATGGACTCTCCTTCGAAGTAATAATGAGGGAAACAAAACAGTGGATTGGTAGTGACTCCAGCCGCGGACTTACTCTGATTGGGCTACCGTTTGGCTTTTCTTTGCTGTTGCTTGCAGCACCAATGCTCCTGATTTTTTTTCTGGGTTTCTGGACACAGGATTATCTCGTTCTTGACCGAAGTTTTAGTCTAGATAATTACATTGAAGCATGGACAGAGCCTATATATAGAGATCTAATGCTATAGATTTTCTAATCAAATTAAATAAAATACGGAGCATTCTTCGGCTTCTCCAATGAATAACTAAAACGAGTCCGTTGTAAGCTCAATAAACAGTATTGTCAACCACCTTTCATTCACCGTTAAGTATTCTGGCATTCAACTAGCTTACGTTATGTTTGTAATTAAGAAAAAAATTTAATAAGTTTGCTGCCAAATAAATTAAAATACTTTCATTCAGAGCATTACCCTTTCACGTAGAAACGGAACCTCTCCAGGCGCATCAGCTTCAAATTCACGTGCGACGAGATGTCCGGAATGTACAGCGGCGGCTATGATTCCGGGAGCCAGGCAATCTCCGATGCACTGGATCGTTTTGAGACCCGACTTTGCAATTCCTGCAGGATCTGCCCGCATGGCTCGGTAAAGGTCGTCGTTGGGCAGACGTTCCGTGACCAGCACCAGGGTATCGCAGGCGTGACGGACCCGCCGATCCGTGAACACGCAGGCGAGTTCAACAGCACCCGGATGAACCGATGCAAGGTTGTGATGCGGAGTTAGTTCCACGCCGAGTTCCAGTAATTTTTTCTGAATGCGGCCCTGTTCCATCGTGTTGTGTGTCCAAGTTGAAATGTCCGGAGCAGGTGTGACGAGCCGCACGTCATGGCCGTCTAGCCGCAATTTCTCGGCTAGCACCCCACCCATGTAGTAGTGTTCATCATCAAAGATTACCACTTTTCCGTGTGCGGAAACACCAACCATGAGGTCGTCCGCTGTCAGCACAGGCACGTGTTCCAATCCAGGAATCGGTTCGCGGTTTTCCCGTGCGATGCCATCTCGTCTCCAGGTGGCTCCGGTTGCCAGAAAGACATGGGAAAATCCAAATTTGTCATCGGCACTGAATTCAAGAATGTCTTCCGTGCTGAGCGAGCTGCCTAGGTAAAGGGTCACGTTTTTCAATTTCTCTAGCATGACCACCCGATGAT
>ERZ651768.232-NODE-232-length-41302-cov-10.213996_pt1 | contig 41302 bp, 35 predicted proteins | sample MGYA00514754_ERZ651768 | MGnify/ENA metagenome assembly ERZ651768
TGCGGATATCACCTCTAAGAATCCGAAACTCGTGAAAAAATACTTGGAAAATTTCCATCGAGTTGAAACCTTTATGCAGAATGTTACGGAGCGGGACGCTTATCGCGCATTCCAGTCGCCTGTTCGGGGCGACCAAATCATGAAAGAGTGTGGTCTGCCTCCGGGCAAGACGGTGGGTAAGATTAAGGAAGCCATCGAAAATGCAATTCTAGACGGGGAAATCGAGAATGATTACGATGCCGCCTATGAATATTTTCTCAAAATAAAAGAGGAATTTCTGCAATAGGAGAATGGTTAAATTTATTTTCTTTGCGAGGCTGTAATTTCCTTAATAAGGATGTACGGTTGGACGAAAAATTAATGAAGGAACTTGTGATGTGTGGGCTCGTTACTTACTTTGGTGCTAGAGAGGTTAAGGACAACTATTTTCCCCTAGAGGGTGTCAAAAAAACAGAACAACTTTTTGAATCGATAGAATATGTTTAAACAATTAACCCTTCTTCTTGCTTTTTCATCATTCTGTTTTGGTCAGGAGGTTTACACTCTTGATGACTGCATCCGCATTGCGCTGGAAAACAACCGGAATCTGAGGGTAGCGCAGCTTCAGGTTTCATCAGCCGAAGCTGACAGGAAAGGGTCGCTGGCTGTTATTCTGCCGAGGATAGGTGCTTCTACCGGGTCGTTTCAACAGGGATCTTATACCAATCTTCAGTTCGGAATTCCTGTGCCAGAATCGGAGTACCACTCCGGCTCTATTTCTCTCAATCAGAATATCTTTGATGGCGGAAACTGGTGGAATCAGATAGCCCTCAGCAAGAATATTTATCAGCTGAGTGTGGAAAATGAACTGGCCACAAAGATTAGCACAGTTCTTGCTGTGAAGCGGGCCTATTATGAGCTCCTGAAGAACATTGAACTGCTGGAAGTTGCCCGCCAGCAGGTTGAACTGTCTGAACAGCAGGTGGAAAGGGTTAGGCAGCAGTATGAGGTTGAAGCGGTGGCCAAAACGGATCTGTTAAAACAGCAGGTACTCCTAGGAGAAGTTCAGGTCCAGTTGCTTAATCAGGAAGCGATTCTGGAGAATTCGACCCGGGTGCTGGCAAACACCATGGGTATAAATGTTAATTCTAAATTTGACCTGTCACAGACTGACCAAAAAAGATCAACTCTGGAATCTCAAAATGAACTGTGGGAAATAGTGGCGGAACGCAACCAGGCCATCTTGTCCCGACGGACGCAGATAACCGCATCGGACATTCGGGTGAAGATTGCCAGAGCAGGATACTTTCCTTCAATCTCAGCCTCGCTGGGGTACAGCGGTTCATCAGACAAAATAGATCAGCTTTATTCAGACGTGGATAAACACTGGCGGCAGTCTTTGAGTCTTTCCATATCCTATCCACTTTTTACAGGGCTTCAACGATCGAGCCAGTTGCAGCGGGCAAAGATAGACGCTGAGATCGCTAGGGAAGAATTCGATAGGCTGACCAGGGACCTGCGTGTTCAGTTCGACAGTTATTACAGACAGTGGGAAAATATCAGCAGGTCGATTCCAATATATACGGAAACAAAAGCATCGGCAGATGAAGACCTTCGGCTGGTTCAGGAAATGTACAATCTGGGAGCCTCGACCATTCTTGATGTTCTAAATGCGCAACTTTCGCTGGCACGGGCCAACAGTTCACTTGTTCGTGCGAGCTATGATGAACGGATCCTCAGGTCGGAGTTGGATGCTATGGCCAGTAGATTGTAACTAATGATGAGGTAACATGGAAAAAAAGAAAAAGAAAAAAAGTAACAAAAAAAGAAATATAATTATTATTTCTATTTTGGTCTTAATTGTAGTTGCTCTTTCTCTCAAATTCGTTTCTTCATCTGGTGTTAAACCGGTGGAGGTAACGGTGGAACCGGTAGCAAAACGTGAAATTGTTCACAAAGTTACAGCGTCAGGCAAAATCCAGCCGGAGAAGCAGGTAGAAATCAGCGCGAACATCAGTGCCCTCATCATGGAAATTTCAGTTGAAGAAGGTGATTCTGTCATGATGGGCCAGCACCTCATCTCCCTTGATCGTATGCGCTACGAGGCGGCTAGTGAGCAGGCTCTTTCACGGCTAAAATCAGCCGAGGCGAATCTGGTAAAAAATACGGCCATGAGAGATCGGGCAGAAAAGCTCTTTTCTGAGCAACTTATTTCCAGCCAGGAGATTGAATCTTCTACGGCAAGTTTCCAACTTGCGGAAAGCGACGTCGAAATGACAAGGGCGTCTTTAAAATCCGCCATGGATGATCTCTCGAAAACATCACTGTTGGCGCCCAGCAATGGTATCGTAACTGAGGTTAGGAAAGAAGAAGGTGAGATGGCTCTCGGCTCCATGTTTCAAGCTGATGTCATTATGAGTATTGCTGATCTTAGCAAAATGGAAGTGAACGTGGACGTGAACGAGAATGATGTGGTGTCCATTGAGATAGGTGATACCTCAGAAATCGAGATTGATGCTTTCCAGGATACGTTATTTTATGGCGTAGTGACGGAAATAGCCCACATTGCCCAAACGGCTGGTTTGGGTACTCAAGAGCAAGTGACCAATTTCAAAGTGAAGGTTCGCATGATCGATGTGCCTGAAGGTATCCGCCCGGGTATGAGCGCCACTGCAAACATTGTTACCGATAAGCGTGTAAATGCCTTGGCAATTCCTATACAGAGTCTTACTGTAAGGCCGGTCGGTTCTGAAAAACAGATGTTTCCAGACAAAGGTGTGCCTGAGAACGAATCTGAAGAAAGATCAAAGGCAAAAGTTCAGGAATTTGAGGAATTAATTTTTATTCTAGCAGATGAGCCTGGAGGCGTTCTGCGAAATGGTGAATTATCTAAACCGGAAGGTTTGGATAAAATAAAATCTAAAGGCGACACCAAGTATGTACATATAAGACCGGTAACATTAGGTATATCCTCTGAAACTCATTATGAAGTTATTAGCGGATTGGAAGAGGGTGAAGAGATTGTTGTCGGCAGTTACCGTGCCATTAGTAAGGATCTAAGTCATAATAGAACCGTCATCACAAGTAAGGATAGCGGGGAGAATCACAAAGGGTTCAGGATTCAAATTGGCGGGTCTTCAAAATCGGAGAATTAACCATCCCTGACCTGATTTCCCTGAATAGTATCAAGCGTCACTATGACGTAGGCGGCGAAGTCGTTCGTGCGCTTGACGGAGTAGATCTAATCATCCGTCCAAATGAATATATTTCAATTATGGGTCCTTCCGGTTCAGGCAAGTCTACCCTTATGAATATGATTGGCTGTCTCGATACACCTACAAATGGCACTTACGAATTTGAGGGTGAATTGGTTCATGAAATGGATGACAATCAGCTGGCATCAATTAGGAACCGAAAAATCGGTTTTGTTTTTCAGACATTTAACCTACTTCCCAAAGCGACGGCCCTGAGAAACGTAGAGGTACCTCTTATTTATGCTAATATCTCCAGAGTGGATAGACTTGAGCAGGCGAAGGAATCATTAACTGCTGTGGGGTTGGGAGACCGAATGCATCACAAACCCAACGAACTTTCAGGTGGTCAGCGTCAGCGAGTGGCCATTGCTCGGGCATTGGTTAATAACCCGTCTATCATGCTGGCAGATGAACCGACAGGTAATCTCGATTCAAAAAGTGGTGTTGAAATAATGAAAATTTTCGATGAACTTCATGAAAAAGGGAATACCATCATTTTGGTAACACATGAAGAATATATTGCTGATCATGCCGATAGAACTATCCATCTGTTTGATGGTAAGGTAAAGGAAGATTTTAGAAGTGAAAAAAAGGCTGAATCGGAGGCAGTTTTTTAGTTTTGTTTGGTCTCATCTGGGAAAATTTTCGTATTTCCCTTTCTTCTATATTTGCTAATAAATCTCGTTCTATACTTTCAGTGCTAGGCATTGTTATCGGTGTTCTGTCAGTTACACTTATGGGTACCATGATCTCAGGCCTTGATGCCACATTCGAAAAAAGCATGGCCAGTTTTCGTAGTAATGTTCTTTTTATTAGTAGGATGGATTGGTTTGGTGGTGACTGGGACTGGTGGGAGCTTCGCAACCGGCCCCGTATTAAACAGGAATATGGTGAAAAACTGAGGATACGATCCCAGTTTGTTGAAGCAGTTGCGCCTACATCAGATCGAGGTGGCAGCATTATTAGAAAAGATAAACAAATTGATACCCGATTTTTTGGAACGACACCTGAATACCTGGCCACTAATGATGCTACTGAGATTGCCAGTGGCCGGTTTTTTACTGAAGGTGAAAACCGCTCAGGAACACGTGTGGTTATAATTGGTGCCGGTATAGCTGAAGCCCTTTTTGAAGATGAAAATCCTTTAGGTCAGCATGTGAAGATAGGTAATCACAAGTTTCGTGTTATCGGTGTCACTGGGAAAATGGGAACATTTATGGGCCTTTTCAGTCTTGATAACCAGGCCATAATTCCCTTAGGTACTTTTCAGAGGCTTTTCGCCCGTCGTGGATGGATGAGTATTCGGGTAAAACTGAATACATCAAATATTGATGAAGCCAAGGAGGAGATTCGGGGACATATGCGGGTAATCCGGGGGTTAAAACCGACCGAAGAAGACAATTTTGCTATGCCACACTCATCCACCTTTGAATCTCAATACCAAGCCATCAAACTTGCTATCGGCGGAACAGGTATATTTATCACCGCTCTTTCGCTGATTGTAGGTGGGATTGGTATCATGAATATCATGTTTGTTTCTGTCAAGGAACGGACCCGGGAGATAGGTGTCCGAAAAGCACTAGGGGCGACTCAACGGATGATTTTAAGCCAGTTTCTTATGGAAGCAATTATGATCTGTTTTTTGGGCGGTCTGCTTGGTTTGGGGATCGCTTTTGGATTTAGCAAGGTAATTAACCAATTTTTCCCCTCGGTCATGCCTTATGGACTTGCAATGGGAGCAATTTTTCTTAGTATCATTATTGGTATCGTTTCTGGACTTATACCCTCTTCCCGAGCTGCACGACTAGACCCTATTGAGGCGTTGCGTTACGAATGAGAACCAAACGGTCCCATCTAAAAAATACACTTAAGGAAAGCTTTCGCATGGCCGTGGAAGCCATTCGGCAGAACAAGCTTCGTTCCATCCTTACACTTCTAGGAATCAGTATAGGTGTGTTTTCAGTCATCGGTGTTATGACCGCTATCCGGACATTGGAAGTTTCCATTGATTCGCAACTGGATATTTTTGGTACGAATACTTTTGTAGTTAAAAAATGGCCATCTATTATGATTTCGGGTGGCCATGGCGGTGGGAAAAAATACAGGGAACGAAAAAACATCGATTTTTTTCAGTTTGAAGAATTAAAACGTCGTGCAACGTTTCCTCTAAGAGTAAGTGTGATTGATGGTACTGATGAACGAAATATTCGTTACAAGGATAAACAGTTAAAACGAACAGCGGAACTTCAAGGTGCCGATGAATGGGGATTGCGTAGTCGCAATACATTCATACTTAGTGGTCGCAACTTCATGGAAGATGATGTTCGCTTTTTTAGGAATGTCACTATTTTAGGTCCTGATGTGGTAGATATATTATTTCCGTTTGAAGATCCTATTGGAAAGAGAATTCAAATCAAGGGTCTTGACTACACTGTAGTCGGTATTACAGAGAGGAAAGGGCAGGCATTTGGACAAAGTCAGGATAATTATGTCCTGATCCCTATCAGTGTTTATCTACAACGGTTTTCTAATAGATGGACGTCATTGGGTATCACTGTAGAAGCTGTATCGGCTACTATGTATGATAAAACGGTAGACGAAGTGATCGGATTAATGAGAACAATTCGAAAAGTTCCCCCTGAAGATGAGAATGATTTTGAAATTTCTTCCAATGAAGAATTGGCTAATACTTTGGCAGGTTTTACGGGAGGAATAAAACTGTTTGCCGGTGCGGTGAGTGTTATTGCTCTTTTTGTAGCAGGTATTGGCATTATGAATATTATGCTCGTGTCGGTCTCTGAAAGAATCAAAGAGATCGGAATTCGCAAAGCTATAGGTGCAAATCGAAATGATATTCTAACGCAATTTCTAATGGAAGCCATCTTCTTGAGTCAGTTCGGCGGTGTTGTTGGTGTTATCCTGGGTATTCTGGGAGGTAACCTGGTGGCTGTTTTTCTCAATGTTTCGACGACAATCCCCTTTGACTGGGCGTTCTACGGTATGGCTATCTGTTCCTTGGTGGGCATCAGTTTCGGTATTTACCCTGCTTGGAGGGCGGCAAATTTGGACCCTATCGAATCCCTCCGCTACGAATAACAGGACTCCCCGGCGGGAAAACTTTCAACCTTCTTTTCCAAGTTTTCCTTTCCCTTGATTGCAGAGAAGAGTACAGCTAAATTTTTACTGGCACGATAATTGTATTAAAGAACAAAAAGTGACTAAAAACCAGACGGTTGACCGTGATGAGGTTCTCAAAATCGCGGCTTTGGCAAAACTCCATCTTTCTGAGGAGGAGGTTTCATTGTATACTGATCAGATGAATGAGATCCTCGAATACATGAAGCAATTGGATGAGCTAGACACTGAAGATGTGGAGCCTCTCAGCCATGTTCTTGATCAGATCAATATGACTCGCCCAGATGAGGAAAAAGCTTCTCTCAGCCGTGATGAGGCGCTCCGAAATGCCCCTGAGACCGATGGTGAGTATTTTATCGTGCCGAATGTAATCGAAAAATCATAATGTCAAATGCCAGAGCTATTGAATGTGTCGGAGTGATCCCGGCGAGGTATCGCTCTATCCGTTTCCCGGGTAAAGTTCTCGAATCCATTGACGGCTTACCTATGGTGGCTCATGTTTACAAAAGGGCAACGGCCTCACAGCTTGATAAGGTTATTATAGCGACTGATCATGCAGCTGTTCAAAAGGCCATGGAGGAATTAAATATACATGTCATGATGACAGCCGAGAGCCACCACTCAGGCACCGAAAGAGTAGCTGAAGTTGCTGAATCTGTCAGCGGAGATATCTTTATTAACATTCAGGGAGACGAGCCTTACATAGAGCCTGGGATTATTAATCTTCTCATGGAACAATTTCAGGCAGAGCCGATAACACCCATGGCCACAGTTGCTTCTACAAATCTGTCTGATAAAGACTGGAACAATCCTGATATTGTTAAAGTTCTGGTTGGAGAAGACGGAAAAGCGATCGATTTTTTTAGAGTGCCATTCAGCCAGACACCCAAGGATAATTGCTATAAACATCTGGGCATTTACGGATTCAAGAGAGATTTTCTGATCGAGTTTGCCGGAATGGCGCGGTCTGCCAACGAGAAAGCTCTTGATCTTGAGCAGATGAGAGCTTTGGATAACGGGATACCCATTGAAGTGGCCATTACCGATCTTGACTCTGTAGGAATAAACAGACCGGAAGACCTTGAAAAATTGAAGGAGAGAGAGATTATTGCCTAAGAAACCAACGAAATACATTTTTGTGCTGGGAGGTGTCATTTCCGGGCTTGGCAAAGGAATTACCTCCGCATCTATCGGCTATCTGTTGAAGAGCAGAGGTCTATCTGTCACCATTATGAAATTGGATCCTTATCTCAACGTAGACCCCGGTACCATGAACCCCTATCAGCACGGTGAAGTATTTGTTCTGGATGATGGTTCTGAAACAGACCTTGATCTGGGACACTACGAGAGGTTCATCGATGTGGATATGAGCAAGAACAACAACGCCACCACGGGGCAAGTGTATGAAGCTGTTCTGGAAAGGGAGCGTCTGGGAGATTACCTCGGTCAAACGATTCAGGTTATCCCACATATCACGGATGAGATTAAACGACGCGTGTATGAGATGAATAGACCAAGACGGTTTGATGCAGTTATATCCGAAGTTGGGGGTACAGTCGGTGACATTGAAAGTTTGCCATTCCTGGAAACAATTCGGCAAATCCGCTTGGAAAAGGGACGGGAGAATGTATTTATTGCCCATGTGACTCTTTTGCCCTTCGTGGAAGCCAGTGAAGAGTTAAAGACAAAACCGACACAGCACAGTGTAATGAAATTGAGGGAGATCGGTCTTGAGCCCGACCTGATACTGTGCAGGTCATCTTTTCCAATCCCTAAATCTGTGAAAGAGAAGATTTCACTCTTTTGCAGTGTGCCGACCTCACATGTTGTTGAAGCGAGAGATGTGAAAAGCATTTATGAGGTCCCCCTTGTTTTCCATGAGCAGAAAGTTGGTCAACTTGTTGCCCAACAACTGGGCCTTGATGGTGCCAATCCGAACATTACCAAATTGGAAGCGTTCGTGGATCGGTTCAAGAATCCTGGCCACGAGGTCACCATTGCTCTCTGTGGGAAATACACAGAACTACCCGATGCGTACAAAAGCGTACTGGAAGCGTTCATCCATGCTGGTGTGGAAAATGATGCCCGTGTTTCTATTAAATGGATTAATTCAGAAGAACTTGTCTCAGATAAAGAGTGTGAAAAACAGCTCGGTGACGTTGATGGGATACTTGTACTGCCGGGTTTCGGTGATCGCGGTACTGAAGGAAAGATTCTTGCAGGAAAGTATGCTAGGGAAAAGAAGGTACCTTATCTAGGGATCTGTCTTGGATTACAAACAGCCGTTATCGAATTTGCCCGCCATGTCTGTGGATTGAAAAAGGCTACCAGTACCGAATTCAAAAAGCGAGCCAGTGAACCGGTTATAGATCTCATGGACGGGCAGAAAAAAGTAAAACGTAAAGGTGCTACCATGCGTCTTGGTGCTTACGCTTGTGAAGTTAAATCAGGAACAAAAACCTATAAAGCTTATCGGAAGAAAATGGTTTCAGAGCGGCATCGCCATCGCTATGAGGTAAATAACAAATTCAGGAAAATGCTGGAAAAGCACGGAATGATCTTAAGTGGTATAAACCCGGACTTGAATCTTGTAGAGATCATTGAGTTGTCTGATCATCCCTGGTTTGTGGCAAGTCAATTCCATCCCGAGCTAAAAAGCCGCGTAAACCGTGCCCACCCTCTATTTCGTGATTTTGTAAAAGCAGCTGTGACCCACAGCAACTCACAATGACAATAACCGTTGAAAGTGTTGTTTTCGGTTCCCATGCTATGCCTGTCATTGCTGGTCCCTGTGTCATAGAATCGCGCGACCACAGCCTGAAAATGGCTGCCGCATTAAATGAGATTTTTTCCAGACTCGCCGTACCGTTTATTTTCAAGTCATCTTTCGACAAAGCGAACCGTACCGCCGGCGATTCATTCCGAGGGCCCGGTTTGGATAAGGGATTACAGATTCTCGCTGAAGTCAGGAGTGAGACAGGTGTCCCCGTTTTGACAGATATTCATGCTCCTGATCAGGCGCAACCTGTGAGCGAAGTAGCGGATGTGATCCAGATCCCGGCATTTCTTTGCCGGCAGACGGATCTGCTAGTGTCGGCCGCCGAAACCGGTAAATGCATCAATGTAAAAAAAGGGCAGTTTGTGGCGCCGGGAGATGTGGGCGCTATAACTAAAAAAATAGAAAATGCTGGGAATAGTCAGATATTACTCACAGAGCGAGGTGTTTCTTTCGGTTACAACAATCTCGTATCCGACATGCGTTCAATTGAAATGATGAAAGAGACTGGTTATCCGGTTGTTTTTGATGCAACTCACAGTGCCCAGCATCCCAGTGCAGCGGGGAACCGCTCGGGAGGGGACCGTGAGATGATCCCCCTTTTGGCTCGGGCTGCAGTAGCCGCAGGTTGTGACGCTCTTTTCATGGAAATCCATGATGATGTTGACGGTGCAAAAAGCGATGCTGCCACCCAGTGGCCTCTTGAAAGAACGGAAGAATTGATCTCCTCACTGGTTCGAATCAGGGAGGCAGTTTCTTTTTGATATGAGTAAAACTATTGACCAGCGTCTGAGAAAGATCAAACTTCTTATCACCGATGTGGACGGCGTCTTGACTGATGGCTCAATTTACTTAGGGAATGATGGTGCTGAATTAAAGCGTTTTAGTGTGTTTGATGGTGCTGCTGTGTTTTTTGCACGAGCAGCGGGATTGAAACTTGCAGTCATATCGGGGCGTTATTCCCCTGCTACAGAAGCAAGAATGAAAGAATTGGGTATTGATGAAGATTGTTATCAGGGCAAACTAAACAAAATAGAAGTATATGAGGAACTCTGTTTTAAGTATGACCTCAAAGATGAGGAGTTTGCTTACCTTGGTGATGATTTAATTGATGCTCCTGTCATGAAGAAAGTGGGGTTTGCAATAGCTGTAAGAAATGCCCACCCTTTTATCAAAGAGATTTCTCACCATGTTACTGAAACGGTTGGTGGCGATGGAGCATTTCGCGAGGTCGTAGAACTGATCCTGAAGGGTCAGGGCCTTTACGAAGAGGTAATTAAAACTATCTGGGAGAGGTATGATGTCAAGCCATGATTAAGAGCAGTCAGAATGTCAAAATTGGTCAGGATGTGATCAAAATTGAATCGGAGGCGCTTTCTTCGTTGGCGGAAAAGATTGGAGAAGACTTCCACAAAGCGGTGGAACTGATCTTTGATAGAAGTGGCCGGGTTGTGGTTACTGGCATGGGTAAGTCGGGTCTTATTTCACAGAAGATTGCATCCACATTTGCCAGCACCGGCACGCCCGCACAGTTCATCCATCCCAGCGAAGCTGTCCACGGTGATATCGGTATGGTGACTTCACAGGATACAGCCCTAGCCGTATCCAATAGTGGTGAAACTTATGAGATTATCCAACTTATACCAATCTTTGCACGACTGAATGTTCCTGTTATTGCACTTGTGGGGCGAACCGATTCTACCATAGGTAGTAAGGCGGATATCGCATTGGATGTGAGTGTTGAGAGGGAAGCGTGTACTCTGGAACTCGCACCAACCGCCAGCACTACAGCAACGCTGGCTATGGGAGACGCTCTCGCCATTGCGCTCCTCGAAAAACGTGGTTTTAAACCTGAAGATTTTGCGCATCTCCACCCCGCCGGTTCTCTTGGGAAAAAGCTCCTCCTCACTGTTCAGGAAATCATGCATTCTGGTGATGATCTTCCTTTCGTCACCGATTCTTCTGATGTAAAGTCCACACTCTTGACAATAAGTGAGAAACGCCTCGGCGTTGCCGTTGTATTAAATGAGGAAGGTCGGCTGTGCGGAATTATTACTGACGGTGACATTCGCCGGGCTTTTGAGAAAGACAGTGATCTATTCAACAAAACCGCAGAATCACTGGTCCAGTCTGAGGAACCGAGATGGATATCAGCCGATACACTCGCCATCAATGCATTGGAAATTATGGAAAAGCATTCCATTACTTCTCTGCTTGTCTATGAGTCTGAAAAAAAGGATTCAGCCCCTGATGGTCTGGTTCATATCCATGACATTTTGCGCGCGGGGGTAATGTGAAGACCATTGTTCCTCTGTTTCTAACGGTATCTTTTTTTGGCTGTGGCGGAGCCGACAGTGATGCTTCACTGGGGAGCAAGGATGACTTTTCTGATCAGGAGAGTTGGAACCCTACTATTATCCTTACGCGTGAAGCTAAAAAACGAGCTGTCGTCAAGTCAGGACATCTGGCGAAATATGCCGATAAAAAAGAAGTGATTTTGGAAGGAAACGTAGACGCAGATTTTTTCTCCACCGAGGAAGAGCATATGTCCAATCTGAAATCAGAGCGCGCTTTTGTCTATGAGGAGACGGACAATCTCCTCGCCATCGGAAACGTTGTTGTGGTCTCCGATAGTGGTGTAACACTTTTCACAGATTCTCTCTACTGGGATAACAAGCTGGAAAAGATCACTTCGAATGATACTATCATGTTGACCACTGAGATGGACGATACGCTCTACGGCGTCGGTTTTGAATCCGATGTAGATCTTACTCACTGGAAGATTATAAAACCGTGGGGGGTCGCGGCACGGGAGAAATGAGTTCGCATTCGAACGGTGTCATTCTCAGAACTGAAAATCTTGTAAAAGATTACGGGAAGAGAACGGTTGTAAGAGATGTCTGTCTGGAATTGAATAAGGGCGAGATTGTGGGACTCCTTGGTCCTAACGGCGCCGGAAAGACAACTTCATTTTATATGATTACAGGTATGATCAGGCCAACGGAGGGCTCAGTGTACCTGGGAGATGATGAGATTACCGACCTTCCCATGTATCAAAGATCAAGAAGGGGTATCGGTTATCTTGCTCAGGAACCTTCCATCTTTACGAAACTGTCTGTAGAGGACAACATTCGTCTCGTGCTGGAAATGACCGATTTTTCTAAAAGTGAACGAGAGGAGCGGTTGGAGACTTTGCTCAATGATCTGTCCATAACGGAGATCAGGAAGAATAAGGGTTATCAGCTTTCAGGAGGAGAGCGCCGCCGAACTGAAATATGCCGAGCTCTGGTAATGGATCCCGATTTCATTTTACTCGATGAGCCTTTTGCCGGCATCGATCCCATTGCCGTAGAAGACATCCAGAACATTATTCAAAGCCTCAGTGACCGCACTATCGGAGTTCTTATAACAGATCACAATGTTCGGGAAACCCTTTCTATTACTGACAGGGCATACCTTCTGTATGATGGTCAGATCCTCAAAGCGGGAACTGCTGAATTTCTCGCCAGCGATGAAGAAACACGCAAGCTTTACCTTGGCTCAAGATTTACACTAAACTGATGCCGAAACTGTCACAAACCCTGGAACAACGTCAAAAACTGTCGCCTCAGCAGATACTTCAGACGGTACTTTTGCAGATGAACAGTGTCGATCTTGAGGAAAAAATTTTAGAGGAGTTGGAGGAGAATCCGGCCCTAGAACTCAGTGAGCCGGTAGAGACTGAATCAGATTCTGAGTCTGAGTCTGAAGAATCCACTGAGGATGTGGACTGGGACGAAATTTTAAATGCTGAAGATGAAGAACGAACAGAAGGGCCGTACGACAGATCAAAGGAAGTGAGAGAAGTGCCCGTTAGGGAAGTGCTTACACCGGTGGAAAGATTGTTGGAGCAGATCGACTTGATGGATATCTCTGCCACAGATCGCGTTATTGCCGAGTCTATCGTCTGGAACATTGATGAGCAGGGCTATTTAGCCGCCGAAGTTGAACTTATTGCTGACAGGCTTGATGCCGAGGTGAGCGATGTGGAGCGGGTACTTAAGGTTGTCCAGCGGATGGAGCCGCCGGGAATCGGTGCCCGAGATCTTCAGGAGTGCCTGGCTGTCCAACTTGAGGTCAATGGAGAGAGTGATTTGGCCTACAAAATTGTTAGGGAAAAATTTGAAGATTTCGCCAACCGCCGATACGAACAACTGGAGGAGAAACTGAACTGTCACCGGGATGATCTTCAAGAAGCATTTGATGTCATTTCCCGGCTCAATCCCAAACCCGGCGAAGGATCGCCCACTTCAGACGCCGACTACATTCTTCCTGATCTGCTTGTGGAGGAGGTGGACGGCAAACTTCTGGTATCTGTGAATGATGGTAATCTTCCCGATATTCGCCTTTCCTCTTTATATGAGAATCTCTTAAAGGCAAAAAACGGGAACAGTAGTGATGTGAAAAAATTTTTGAAGAAGAAAGTGGAGTCAGCTAAGTGGTTTGTTCTAGCCGTTCAGCAAAGACAACTCACCATGATAAAAGTGATGAATGCCATCATTAATAGGCAAGATGCCTTTTTCAGCGGAGATACTTCAATTCTCCGCCCCATGATCTTGAAAGATATTGCCGATGAAATTGAGATGGACATCTCCACCGTCAGCCGTGTGACACGAGGGAAATATGTTCAGACACCGTGGGGTGTTTTTGAACTGAAACACTTCTTTTCCGAAGGGATGGTGACTGAGAGTGGTGAAGAAGTTTCTACTAAACTGGTAAAGGATGTGCTCAAGAAAATTATCGATAGCGAAAACAAAGGACATCCTCACTCTGATGACAAATTAGCAGAGAGGATGAAGGAGAGGGGATATCTTATCGCAAGGCGAACAGTTGCGAAGTACCGTGAACAGTTAAAGATTCCAGTAGCCCGTTTGAGGCGGGCTTTGCCGTAATTAAACTAAAATAAGGAGAACTGAGATATGGCAAGAAAGATAGTTGTGGGTGATCAAGAGATCACAATACCCACCTTCAACATTGGTGGACTTGCAATCCTACTATTGGTTGTAGGTGCCTGGTTTGTCTTGAGCGCCTTTTATGTGGTGGGCCCAGATGAGGAAGGTGTCGTCCGTCGTTTCGGCAAATGGGTGAGGACAGAGCCCAGCGGTCTCCACTTCAAATTCCCTTATCCCATTGAGAAAGTTGACCTGCCTAAAGTGACGCAGGTACAAGAGATTTCTGTCGGCAGAATTCTCAAGGAAGCGAAAATGCTAACTGGGGATGAAAATATCCTTCTGGTGGAGGTGAGAGTTCAGTACAAGATCAAGGATGCGGCCCAGTATCTGTTCAATATCCGCAACGTTGAGGAGACCATCAAGGATGCTACTGAATCAGCTTTGCGGCAAGTCATAGGATCTCATCCCATCGATGACCCTCTTACTGAAAAGAAGGCAGAGATCATGGATGAGATTCAGGTGTTACTGCAGGAAATGCTGGATCATTACAAATGCGGCATTGATGTGCGGCAGGTTCAGCTTCAGGATGTAAATCCTCCCCAGGAAGTGGATTTTGCTTTTAAGGATGTTCAGAGCGCGAAGGAGGAGAAGGAACAGTTAATCAATGAAGCTCTCGGCTATCAGAACGACGTCATACCAAAGGCGCGGGGCGGTGCCGAAAAGTTGATTCGTGAAGCTGAGGCTTACTATGAAGAACGAATAAAGAGAGCAGAAGGTGATGCATCAAAATTCCTTTCTGTTCTTGCTGAATACCGGAAAGCGAAAAATGTAACGGAAAAAAGGCTTTATCTTGAAACCATGGAGCAAATTCTTCCCGGTATTGAAAAAGTAATCCTCGACGAAAAGGCTGGGAATCTGTTAAATGTACTGCCTTTGGGAAATCTTGAGGGCGTTAAGAAAACGGGGGTGAACAAATGAAAAGTCTAGTAATTGTACTGATAATGGCCGCGGTAGGCCTTTTCCTGTCCGCCTATACCATTGATGAGACTGAACAAGGCATTATTATTGAATTTGGCCGACCGGTCGATGAACCTGTGATTGAAGCAGGATTGCATTTCAAAATGCCGTGGCGGCAGCTGGTTAAGTTCGAGAAACGGATTTTGGAATACGATGTGCAGCCGACAGCTATCCTTTCCCTTGACAAAAAGAGACTGGAAGTAGATAACTATGCACGCTGGCGCATATCCGAGCCATTGAAATTCTATCGCGCTGTAAGGACCATTAACGGTGGTCTCAGCAGGATTGATCCCATCGTCTACTCTGAAATTAGAGTTGAGCTCGGTAAGCACAATCTTACAGAGATCGTTGACAAACGGCGAGAAAAGATTATGGAGGTCGTTACTGTGGAAGCTCGTAAAAAACTGTATGAGTACGGTATTGACATTATCGATGTCCGCATAAAACGCGCCGACCTATCTCAAGAGAACGAGAAAGCCGTTTTCGACCGGATGATTGCTGAGCGTGAACGGCAGGCGAAACAGTACAGGTCAGAAGGTGAGGAAGAGGCGCTGAAGATCCGGGCTGAGACTGATAAGGAGAAGACCATCATCCTTGCTGAAGCTTACAAGGAATCTCAGGAAATTTCCGGTGAAGGAGACGCTCGAGCCGTGGAAATATATGCCGCCGCTTATAAATCGGATCCCGATTTTTATGAGTTCGTAAGGACATTGGAAGCCTACAAAAAGGTCATTGACGACAAGACCACACTCATCCTTTCCATTAATTCAGAGCTCTTTGATCTTATGAAAGGGAAGAAGTGACCGTTCGTTCAACCACCATTTTGGGCGTCCGGCTTAAGAACAGCGCCGCCATGGGCGGAGACGGTCAAGTCACACTCGGTGACATGGCTCTGAAACAGAAGGCTGTAAAAGTGAGAAAGTTCGAGGGAGATAAGAGACTGATTCTCGGTGGTTTTGCGGGTGCTGCGGCCGACGCCCTCACACTCTTCGGTAAATTTGAAGAAAAGCTGGAAGAGTACAACTGGCAGCTTCAGAGAGCGGTGGTGGAACTGGCAAAAGAGTGGCGCACAGACAAGTATCTCCGCAACCTGGATGCATTGCTTGCTCTTATGGACAAGGAACACAGTTACCTTGTTGCAGGCGACGGGAACGTCATTGAACCAGACGGCTCTGTTATCTCTATCGGATCAGGAGCTGGGTATGCACAAGCCGCTGCTGAGGCACTGCTCAGTTGTAAGATCAATTCCCCCAAAGAGATTGTGAAGCGGAGCCTTGAAATAGCCGCTGATATCTGCATCTATACAAATCATCACATTACTGTGATGGAACTGAAGTGAAGGATCTAACGCCAAAAGAAATCGTTTCTGAGCTCGACAAGTATATTGTCGGACAGAAGAACGCTAAAAAATCTGTGGCTATTGCTCTAAGAAACCGTTGGCGTCGACAGCGGCTTTCTGATGAAATGCGAGAGGAAGTTGTTCCGAATAATATTATTCTCATAGGCTCCACAGGCGTAGGAAAAACGGAAATCGCCAGGCGGCTTTCAAATCTTGCCGATGCACCGTTCATTAAGATTGAAGCATCCAAATTTACAGAAGTGGGCTATGTTGGCCGTGATGTAGAATCCATTGTGCGGGACCTCATGGATATTGCTGTCTCTATGGTGCAGTCTGAGATGGAAAAAACTGTTTCTGAAGAGGCGGAGAACCTTGCCAATGAGCGATTGCTGGATCTTCTTTTTCCTACCAATGGCGCGCCTAAAATAGCTTCAGAGAATCCTGAGGTGGCGGAGCGGCAGCAACGAACCAGGGACAAACTGCGAAATAAACTGATGGCGGGAAAATTCGAAGATAAAGTGGTGGAAATAGATGTTTCCAGTGAAGGAATGCCCATGATGCAGGTTTTTGGTCCTGTTGGATTAGAGGAGATGGGGATGAATCTGCAAGAGATCTTTGGTAGCGCAATCCCGAAAAAGAGAAAGCAAAGAAGGACAATCGTTTCTGAAGCCCGACGGATTCTGGCAATGGAAGAAGTGACAAAACTTATTGATCATGAAGAGGCATTGCGGGAGGCGCGATCCAGGGTGGAAAATTCGGGCATTGTATTCTTGGATGAAATCGATAAAGTTGTGAGTGGGAATACCGGAGCGGGACCTGATGTTTCCCGAGAGGGCGTTCAGCGTGATATCTTGCCAATTATCGAGGGAAGTAACGTTATCACAAAGTATGGTGTCGTCCGGACTGATCATGTTCTTTTTATTGCAGCGGGGGCCTTTCACGTCTCTAAACCATCTGATATGATTCCGGAGCTCCAGGGTCGGTTTCCCATCCGTGTCGAGATGGATACTTTGAACTCAGACGATTTTGTCAAGATCCTTACTCACCCCCAGAACGCATTGATCAAGCAATACACGGCCCTCATGGAGACAGAAGGAGTGAAACTGAAATTCACGAAAGGGGCCATCAATGCCATCGCTCAGATTGCCACAGAGGTGAATGAAGCGATGGAAAATATCGGTGCCCGGCGGCTCCACACAATTATGACTACTTTACTGGAGGATATCCTGTTTGAAAAATCTGAAGTTGCGTCGGAGTCTGTCTCAATCACGAAAGAGATGGTCGTGGGTCAACTGTCAAAGATTGTGCAGGATCAGGACCTCAGCAGGTATATTCTCTAATCCAAATTAAAGAGATCGTTGAATAAGGATTTTCTGCACATAACAGATTTCTCAGCGGAAGAGATTCAAGCCATTTTTGATCTTTCCACCCGCTTGAAAATGGAGACTCACAAAGGGAAGCCTCATCATCTTCTCAGGGGTAAAACACTAGCAATGATCTTTCAGAAACCGTCGGCACGGACCCGCGTCTCATTTGAGACCGGTATGTGCCAGCTCGGTGGACATGCGCTTTTTCTGGGGCCGGCTGATGTGGGACTAGGGAAGCGTGAGGCGGTGAAGGATTTGGCTCAGCTTTTCTCCCGCTATAACGATCTAATCATGGCACGTGTTTTCGATCATGAGCATATCCTCCAGCTGGCCGAGCATGCCACTGTGCCGGTCATCAACGGCCTCACGGACTACAATCATCCTTGCCAGGTCATGGCAGACATTTTTACGGTATTAGAACACCGGGGTCATCTGGATGATCTGAAGATTTCATTCATCGGAGACGGGAATAATGTTTTTCACTCATGGCTTTTTCTCGCTCAGCGACTGCCTATGCAGTTGGGACTGGCGTGTCCGGAGGGGTATGACCCTGACCAGGAACTGGTTGAAAAGACGCGTTCAACCGGCTTGAGTGAAATTGTTATCTCCCATGACCCTTTTGATATTGCAACGGATTCTGATGTTGTCTATACAGACGTTTGGGCAAGTATGGGGCAGGAAGAAGAAACGGAAGAAAGGGCGAAAATATTCCAGCCGTTCCAAGTCAATTCAGAACTGATGGAGGCTGCTGGCGAAAAGGCCTACTTTCTCCATTGTCTTCCAGCACATCGAGGGGATGAGGTGACGGATGATGTGATTGACAGCCCTCAATCCATTGTCTTTGATGAAGCTGAGAATAGGATGCATGTCCAGAAAGCGATCATGGTCACACTCATGGGGGCAACATAGCCCCAAGTCTTAAGGCTTGCCGCACTTTCCGGTGTTTATTCACCGGCCTGTTCTTTTTTCTCCTAACATCTCTATCTGCGCAGACCTACAGCAGGGATCAGTTTAGCGCACGTGTCAAAGATGCCCTTGCCGCTGTAAAAGAAACGGAAAGTTCTTTCAAGAGTATAGACAGAGCTATAAAAAAACAGTTTCCGACGGGTTCGCAAAATTCGCCTATTTATCTTTATCTAAAAGAGCAATACACATCCTACGGCGATATTGTAAAAAGAACTAATACAGCTGAACCCTTATTCAAAAAATATGGTGCTGCTTTCGAAAAAATGTTTGGTGGTGTCTTCAAAAGAAAAGATAAGATCACGAATGAATATATTGAACTAATGGGACCGGGTTGGAAAGATGAGTTTGCTGAGACGAAACGGCTTGCCAATGAATTAGAGGCAATTCTGACTTCGATCCAGGAAGATTTTGCCAAAGTGCCTTCTTTGGATCAATTCCTGCGGGATATTCTAGAGCGATCTGAAAAGGTTGCTGAGCTTCAAAAAGAGTTGGGAAAACAGGTGTCATCATTTTCCCGCGAAGTAGAACGTAACCGGAAGTCAACTCAAGCAGTTGAATCAGAGTTTAAAGATGTTTCAACCTGGCTAATAAAATACCCGTTTTCCAAAGAAGGAGACAAGATTCGAGAACAGCTTTTATCAATGCAATCAGAGTACACTGGTAATCAAACGACTCTAGAGAATATTCATAAGCAGATAAGACATTTTCTTTCCGGTGCTGCCAGCCCTGGTGAGGAAGGGACGGTTTGGGAATCTTTTGATGCAATCAACGATGAGCGTGTGAAACTTCTTTCAAGTCTCGAGGCATCACCGGCTACTCTCGAAGCTCAGCGGGAAAAGCTGGAGCAGGTGAGCCGTGGCATGGATGATTTCAGAAAAGAGGTGGCAGACGCTAGGGGTGATTTAGATAAGAAACTCCGTTCTTTTACTAAAGAAGTTAAGAAAAATCATCAGGCAGCGGAAAAAATTGAGGCTCGATTTTTAGATGTGTCTGCGGGGATTGAAACCTACCCAATTTTTTCAGAGGGTGATTTGGTTAGAAATCAACTGATGTCCATGCAAGATGAGTACAATAGCTATCAGGATTCTCTTCAGGCGACTCTCGCACATTTTGATCAATTTCTGGCAGGCAAAACAGAGCCGGAAGAAGGACAAACCGCCCGTCAAACTCTTGATTATATCCAAAATAGGCAGACAAAACTTGAGACGCGACTTGAAGCAAAACCTGAAGCTCTTGAACAACAACGAGAGAAACTGGATGATTTAAACAAACTTATTGCTGAGTTCAAGGATGTGCTTGAAGATATGGAGACAGGCATTGCCTCTCTTGATGTCAGCATTCGGGAAGAAGAAGCGGGACTTATGGAAGACAGTCTCCGTTATGTGTCGCTCATGGCCCGCATACCTGCCGGTTTTTCTGATGTTAACTCACCTTACCTTGAGTTAACGTCGTCATTTTCTGATATTGCTTTAAAATTGGATGCTTCGAGAAAGGCGTTGATTGACCTCAGGACAGCTCGGGAAGACCTCATCAGTCACGTCGCCACCATGGACGGTGTCAAAAAGAATGCTGCAAAATATGACCGTTTTAAACAACTCCAGAAAGACTTTGCCGAGGCGAACAAAACGGGCGTAAAACGTTTGAAAGAGCTGGATGATGCTATCGAAGCGTACCGCCAGGTAATCCTCGATAATTTCTTGAACACGCCTGAATACTGGGCTCTTCTTTATGAAGTGGAGTTTAAATCTTCCCGAAAGGGTGATGTCTTGGCTGAGAACTACGGTTTTCTTTTGGACATGAACAGGTTTACAGCTGAGAAGTATCACGGCCACCTGGTTTCAGATTTTCAACTTAAGCTCGTTAAGAAAGGGAAAGTAAATCCCGCATTTGAGTTTACTTTTTCAGGGGAGTACAATTTTCCCATTGAGGGATTCAAAATTGTCAGTTCCGCTGGAACTGTTCTGATGGAATGTGTGAGAGATAGTGTTCCATCGAAAAGTGAGGACTTTAAAGATGAAGGTTTGGTGAGTTTTGAATGGAATGTTTCCGTTCCTGTCCCTACCCTTGCCCAGATCGTAGATGATCCTAATCACTCATTCAGAATACAGTTCGTCACCATCGGCAATAGGGTGAACCTAACCGGTTACACTACAAAAATGTACCGGGAATACAGAATCCCACAGGTAAGACTCGATAATTGGATAGAAATGGCCGAGCTTACTGAGCCCGTTTCTTAAATTTATTCCTTGGCTTTATAATCTCGCCAAGTCACCTCATTGGTGCGGTAGGATATCTTAGTTCCCTTCTGTTTTTCTACTAAAACGCGGTATGTGCCCATCTGTCCCGGTTCCAGTGATGCATCGCTAATCACGCCTGTGGTAAACTTGGTGGTGGCACCGTCGACCATGGCTTCGCCAACACCCAAAGGATCTGTTGTGGAGTCCCAGAGGAAAAAGATGACTTTCACAAAATCCGCCCGTTTTTTTCCGACATTTCTTACCCTCCCTAAGAATTCTTCGCGGTTGGGATACTCTATTTTTTCATAATCACCGACAAATTCTACTTTAGGACCAGGGAAATATTGCTCATCGTATTCAAGGATGTAATTCTGGTCTATCACTAGTTTTCCCAAGGTAGTTTCCATTATGATCACATCGAGGTTCTCAGCAAGTTTGTATCCAACAATGACAGTGCCGTTTTTTAAAGTAATTTTGTGTCGTAATACTGGAAGCTTCAAAATGTTCAGGACATCTTCGTCAAGTTCAGGGAGCCCTTTTTCAGCAAACTCGTAATAGCGGACCACACCTTTTAAAGAATCGATCTGGGTGCGAAAAAATGACATGCTTGTACCCAATGAAAAGAAAAGTGAGTCTGATGCACTTTTTTGGCTTGTGATGCTGTCAACGATACTTACTGAAAGATTTCCAATCTGATCCTTCAATGCCGCATCAGTCTGTCGAATGACCGTGCCCATAGAGTCAGCGACTTGTGTCTGTGTGGTCCGTGTTGTATCAATTCTGGCACTCAGTTGATCTATACGTGATTTGCTTTCTTCCAGATCGGTGGTGAGTTTTTTCTCCCGATCAAGAAAAGAAACCATTTCCTGCTTGGCCGTACCATAATCAGCTACTGTCTGCCTCAACTCTTCCATCTCTTTCGTCATTTCCTCTACGCTTTTTACAACTTCGAAGAAAAGATCTACAGAATCGGACTCAAAGATAAACGTGCTTCCCGTTTCGAGACTATCTGGTGGTAACGGCAAGGCTGATTCAATTGTGCGGAGTTCTTCTACCAGAACGCGAGCATTTGATTCAATGGCACTTTTCTCAATTTCATCAATTACCTGATCAATAGCACTGCCGGAAACGGAGAGAGAATAACTGGCATATTTGGCTTCTAGATTGTTTCGGCCTTTAGTTGTGGTTGCGTAAGATTTACTGTCCGTAGGTAGATAGCCGATGAATGCGTCCAAATCAAAAATTAGATCTTTGAAGGTGGTTTCTTCCTGAGACTGGAGACTGGTTATTTCGCTATTTTCACTTGTTGTAATCAGTTCATCAGACAAGGCTGTGATTGTGGCATCTACGCGGCTTTCAGACAGTGTGATAAGAGTGCCGATATTTTCCCGTGCCCGGTTTGCAGTGGGGAAAAACTCCAGTCGCTCCTGGGCTGATCCTCCGGCGGTGGGAACTTGAGCAGTGGTGGTTATCGGTTTAGGCGGTGAGGGGCGGGACTGGGGTGCCTGAGAACCGCCGCACCCCCAAATTAGGAGGGCGGTGGTGATAATGCAGATTCTGCAGATTAGTTTCATTTTTCCAACTTAGCCGCCTCCAGCGCTTTCTCCTGGGCGATAAGACCGGCGTCTCTGATCTCTGTCTTGTATGTATCATAGGCATCGAGCGAATGAGCCAGCTCAATGATATATGGATAATATTCGTAGCTTTCAGGGTCTTTCAACATAGGAAGAATTAATTTAAATGTTTCCGGATTTTTAAAATTGCCGAGATTCAGGATAGCCTTGATTCGGAGTGACCGGGGCATATTATCTTGCATGGCGATCTCAACAAGAGTCGGTTTTACTACTGGATCATTGAAGTTACCCAATGCATCCAAGAGTGTGCTGAGGAGGGAGTAGTATGATGCCTGCCCCTGGCTGTAGGTATCCAGCAGTGCGAGGATAAGACGCTCCTCCTTTACTTCTTTCATAGTGTGAATAGCAAAGTCCCGGATCTGAGCTTCCATAGAGGGATCGGTAAGCATCTCCACAAACATTTCCACAACCCTGGCATCATTCTTTCTTGCAGCGAGGATTTCCAGTGCACGGTTCCTTGCCTTTACATCCAGTGTCTCATCTTTCGCCAGGAAAATGAGTACAGGAATCACTTCATCCTCATCCATAGAAGACAAGGTGTTAGAAACCATAGTGGCGGTGCTGTAAAAAGCGGCGCGGCTCCGCTCATAAATGTCAATGAGCGCCAGAACCTTATTCTCGGGCTTCACATTTTTTAGGCTCTTGAAGGTGGCAGCTTGAATTTGTCTCAGTTTGTCATCGACGGCAAAGATTGATTCCATGAGGGCACCTGATGCTACAGGATCATCCTGGAATTGCGAAAGGACTCCCACACTTGTGACCATGAGCTCAATATTGAGTGCTTCGGCTTTTTTCACATATTCAGCGAGAGCATCTAGAGCAAGAGGGTGCTGTGTTTCTGCCATGGCACGGACAGCCGATTTCCGTACATCTAGCTGCTGTTCCTCATCTTGATAAATAGCGATGAGTTCTTCCAACGCACCCATGTCGCCTTCAATGTAGGAGACGCGAAGTTCTTCAACAGTCTGGGGAGAGGCAGTCTCAACATCACCCTTTTTCTTGAAACGGTTGATCAGATTCTTTGCCTGGGAACATCCTGTGGATGAAAGGCTCGTGAGCGCAATCAGCATCACGATAGCCCACCTTTTTAGTTTTGGGTCAATATTCAACTTTCTCATTCTCCCAACTTTTCAGGGACAGACTTTCTCCGTCAAAGAAACCGTAGGAATGGTACTTAATCCAGTCGCCGAGGATGAGAAACTGTCCGTTCTCCAGCCGGATATCCTTATGTTGATGGTAATGCCCAATAATGACATAATCAATATCATTTTTGCATTGCCCTTCAGAGTATTGTATTAGTTCTTCAACGATTTTTTCTTTCTGTTCCGCTGAATAGTGGTCATAGTCATCGTTTCTTGAAAAGTTTTTTGCGATGGCGTAACCAATGTCCGGATGAAGCCAACGATAGAGAAATACAAAAACCCGGTTGCGCAGCACACTCCGAAGTACCCGGTAACCCCGGTCCCAGGACAGTAAGCCGTCTCCGTGGCTTATCAGGAATCGTTTACCTTTTATGTCGAGGGTGGCTCCTTCCGGGTATACTTTATTGAAAAGTGTCTCATCTAGGAATTCCCGCCCCCAACAGTCGTGATTCCCCGGAATGAAATGCAGATCCACACCATTTAACTTTGCGTCATTAAGGGCAGTCAAAATATCGAAATACGCTTTTGGCATGACATGCTTGTATTCGAACCAGAAATCGAACAGATCACCCACGATAAAGAGCGTTCCGCCCGTCTTGGAGACGTACTGGACGAACTCAATCAGTCGTCCGCGCTTCTCGACCTCGTTAGCAGAATCGTTCAGATTCAGGTGAACATCTGATATGAAATACAACGGAAGCTTCATAGCGTGGAAACTTAGTTTAAGGTTTCTCGTCAATCAAATAAAATGTGGGGAGGAATATGTGCCGCCTCCCTTGACATAAGATATTTTTCTGCCTATGTTTTAACTTGTGTATAGAGATTGGATTGTAAGGAACTCACACTTTTGTATTGAGTAAGAATAGAGAATGAAAAAAGTTAGTCTAATTATTCTTTCAATTTTCCTGCTGGCCAATTTTGCCACTGCTCAGATCTTTGGTCAGAACAAGGTCCAGTACAGGAAGTTCGACTGGGAATTTATTCAGTCACCCCATTTTGATATTTATTTCTACAAGGGAGGTCAGCCTCTGGCCGAGTTTACATCAGAAGCGGTAGAAGAAGCTTACTCTCAGGTCTCCAAATATCTTAACTGGGAACTCCGGAAGCGTGTTTCCATCATTATCTACAATTCCCACAATGACTTTCAACAGACTAACGTTACCATGCAGTACATGCCGGAGGGTGTTGGTGGTGTGACGGAGCTTTTTAAAAATAGGATCGTGATCCCTTTCGAAGGTTCCTACGATCAGTTTCGTCATGTGATCCACCATGAACTTGTCCACGCCATAATCAACGACTTGATCTATGGCGGCTCAGCACAAAGTATTGTCTCAAACAGAATACAACTGGTGATTCCACTCTGGATGAATGAAGGTCTTGCCGAATACCTTTCCAGTCAGTGGGATACTCAGGCGGATATGACAATGAGGGACGTGGCCGTACATGACAGGATTCCCGAGATTCAGGAACTGAACTATTATATGGCCTATAAGGGTGGGCAGTCCGTCTGGAAGTTTATCGTTGAGAAATATGGCTGGCAGAAAGTGGGTGAGATTTTTGCCCAATCCAAACGACGGCAGAATGTTCAGAGAGGATTTCAGAAGTCCATGGGGCTCGGTTTTGAGGATCTCACGGACCAATGGCACAAACATCTGAAAAAGGAATATTGGCCTGACGTGGCCGGCCGGGATGAGCTTGAAGACTACGCCCAGCAAATTACAGATCACAAAAAGCTTAACAACTATTTCAACATTTCTCCTGCTCTTTCTCCCGATGGTAGCCGCATTGCAATGATCAGCGACCGAAGTGGTTATTCAGATGTTATTTTGATTTCCGCGAATGATGGTGAATTGGTAAAGAAACTTGTAAAAGGAAACAGGACACCGGATTTTGAAGAGCTGAAGCTTTTGCAACCGGGAATATCCTGGTCTCCGGATGGGAAACGTATTGTTCTCGCTGCAAAGGCGGGCGGTTCTGATGCTCTGTTCCTTATTGAGGTGGATAGTGGGAAAAAGGAAAAAATCACATTTGAACTTGATGGTATTTTCACTGCTGCATGGAGTCCTGATGGAAAAAAAATCGCTTTTATTGGTAACAAGGGCGATGCAAGTGACCTTTATCTCTATAATCTTGAGAGCAAGGAACTGGAGAATCTGACCAATGATGTCTTTTCTGACTCGGAACCAACTTGGTCTCCTGATGGTCAGTACATTGCTTTCGTTTCGGACCGTGGTGAATATCTCGAGACTCCCAATGATTATAATATGTTTCAACACGACTATGAGCAGACAGATCTTTTTCTTATGGAATTTGAGAAGAGAACAATTAAGCGACTTACCGATACGTCTTTCAGTGAGAACTTTCCTGTTTTCGCCCATACGTCTAATGAGTTGGCTTACACATCAGACGCCAGCGGTGTATGGAACCTCTATATACTTGACCTGGACAAAGATGAATCCCGTGCTATCAGCAATGTCCTGACCGGCATCTTCCAGCTCAGCTTATCGAGTGATGACCAGATGTTGGTTTTCTCAGGCTATTCGGGAGTAGGTTGGGATATTTATTCTTTAAGCAATCCCCTTTCGCATGAAGCGATGGAGGTTAAACCTTCTAATTTCGTTCTGACGAGTACGGATGAGGACCCTCTTGATCTTGTAAAGGTTGAGAAAGACACTGTTGGGAATAAGATTGATCTTGGATGGGCAGATAATGCTTTTGCCAGGTGGATTTTTGCGCCGGAATATGCACACTATAATGACGGAATTTTTGATTCGACTACTGTGGAATCTATTGAGCCACTTGCCGTATCGAGTTCCCGAGATTCTGATGGTTCATTCCTTACCCAGGCTTATAAAACCCGCTTTACACTAGACCTTGTTAGCGGTCAAGCTATGTACAGCAATCTCTGGGGTGCAATGGGTACGACTGTTTTTGCGTTCAGTGATATCTTGGGAGATCACCGGGTTTATGTCGGTACCGAAATGGTGATGAATTTAGAGAACAGCGATTATTTTGTCCAGTACAGCTATTTGAAACCACGAAATGATCTGAATGTCGGTATTTCCCATACGTCAAACATCTTCGGTTCGCAATATAACTTTCTGAGGCTAAGATATCTCAGTATGGATCTGTCTGTTTCAAGACCTATCAGCAGATTCCAGCGTTTCGGTTTTGGTCTAACAAATCATTTTGTTAACAGCAGGGAGTATGTTCTTGTAGCATACAACCAGTACTCTCTCGCCTTTGATGAATCACTACGCCTTTTGTCATATTCTCTGAGCTGGACTTATGACAACAGCCAGTGGGGTTTTACGAGTCCCTCGGACGGCTGGAGGACCAATGCAATGTTCACACAAAGTCTCGATCTTTTTGGATATCCCCTTGATTTCAAGACAGTTCTTTTTGATGCTCGCCGTTATTTCAGAGTTGGCAGACTCTACAGTTTTGCCTTTCGAGCCATGGGTGGATTTAGTTTAGGCGCGGATCCACAGAGATTCTTTCTTGGTGGCACGCAGAATTGGCTATTCGGTACCGGCTACACTGATGGTAAACGCGATCCTGCTCGGTGGAATGATGATGAAGATGCTGACATTTGGGATAGTGAAAACAGTAACTACCTTAAGGATCTGTATTTCTCTATTTTCGTCCTTCCCATTCGGGGCGCCCGGCTGGTGGAGAAAAACGGAACAAAGGTTTTTTTGACAAATTATGAATTCAGATTTCCATTTGTGAATTATCTTGCACTCGGCTTCCCGCTAAGAATCATCCTCGGCAACATTCAGGGAGTTCTCTTTATTGATGCAGGTGCGGCATGGGATGATAATTTCCAATTCCGATCTACCGATCCAGTCACGGGTCTCACCGATTTTGACGATTTTGTCGCCACCTATGGAGCGGGTTTGAGGCTGAATATCGGCTATACAATCATCCGATTCGATACCGCCAAGGACTATACCATGCACGGTAGTTCCGATTGGCAGTATTATATCTCTTTGGGTACTGATTTCTAGATCACATTTTTTGATCTGACTGTTACTAAATAACATCAAGAGCCTTCTTTGTGCTTGATTTTCCTCGGGGGAATTATCAACTTTATCCCGTTCAGCAATGGCTAAGGCCTCAATCAAAACCGTTTTTCTCTGCTCTGAATGTGGCAACGATTTCTCCAAGTGGCACGGCAAGTGTCCAGCCTGTAATGAATGGGGAACGCTAAAAGAGTACACACCGCCCGTTGTAGGCCAACGAGGAAAAGGGCGGGCGGATATTCCGCCCCTCCTATCTCTTGAAGACATCCTCACCAATGGAGATTCTGAACGTGCTACCACAGGCATCAGTGAACTGGACCGTGTTTTAGGCGGTGGTTTCCTCAGGGGGTCTGTGGTACTGCTGGGCGGCAATCCCGGGATCGGTAAATCGACACTGGCTTTGCAGGCTGCTGCTGCGGTGGGAGGTACAACGCTATATGTTTCGGCTGAAGAAAGTCAGGAACAGATTGCGTTGAGGGCGAAAAGGCTCGGCGCCTCGGGAGAAAAAGTCTCCATTACATCGGAAAATCGATGGGAGGGGATTGAAGAACAGATCAGTTTGCTGAAACCGGAATATTTCGTAATTGATTCCATTCAGACCATCTTTACAGAAAGAGGCGACGCACTTCCCGGTGCTATCAGTCAGGTGAGAGAGTGCGGACAGAAGATCCTTGATGTATGCAAGTCCCGAGGTACCACCGCAATCATTATAGGTCACGTCACCAAAGAAGGCGTTATTGCCGGACCGCGAATGCTGGAGCATATGGTGGATACAGTGCTTTACCTTGAGGGAGACACTCGTCACGACTATCGTCTACTCCGGGCGGAGAAGAATCGTTTCGGTTCTACCAATGAAGTTGGTGTTTTTGAAATGACTGGCGAAGGGATGAGAGAAGTAAAGAATCCGTCTGAAATGTTTTTGGCTGAGCGGCAATCTGATGCAGCCGGTTCGGCAGTTTTCCCCAGTATGGAAGGAACCAGACCAATTCTTGTGGAAATTCAGGCGTTGGCTTCCAATGCTAGTTTCGGAACGCCTCAGCGCAATGTTACCGGCTTCGATCTGAGGCGTCTTTCAATGCTTCTAGCAGTGCTGGAGAAACGGTTGGGTGTAATAGTTGGAACGAGTGATGTTTTTGTGAATGTGGTGGGTGGCATGCGAATAGATGAGCCGGCGGCGGACCTGGCAGTCATTTCCGCTGTAGCATCCAGTAAGAAAGATCAAGCGGTGCCAAGTGATACCGTCCTTATGGGGGAAATTGGTCTTGCCGGAGAATTGAGATCCATTGCTGGCATGGATGGCAGGCTGAAAGAAGCAAAACGGCTCGGTTTCAAACAGGCCGTCGTTCCTCACAAAGGGGCGAAGAAAGTGCAAGGGCTCCATCTGACGACATGCCGAACCGTGTCAGAAGCCTTCAAAGCGATCTTCTGATTGAAACTCCACGGCATTTTTTCGGCGCTGGCTTTTTTACGGCAAATGAAATTTGGTTATAGTCGTTTGACAGCGGTTTTTCTGGCTTGCTTATTCTTTGGGTGCAATGAGCCGTGTTGGGAAGAGGATTCTGCCTGCAAGCTCGAGCCCGATCCGGGGCCTTGCGAGGCGGCAATTATTCAGTACTATTTTGATAAGCGATCCGGTGACTGCGAATTCTTCTATTGGGGTGGTTGTGATGGGGTTGCTCCGTTCGAAAGTATGGATGCATGTGAAGAGGCGTGTGTCTGCAACAGCGGGTGAAGTATGGGTTTTACAGTAGAATCAGAAGACACTGCTTCTTCAGCCCGCGTTGGTCACCTAGTGACTTCCCGGGGCGAGATACCAACGCCCGCTTTCATGCCTATCGGTACTTATGGTGCCGTTAAGACACTCTCACCAAGAGATCTGAAAGAGATAGGTGCTGATGTCATTCTGGGTAACACTTACCACCTCTATCTCCGTCCGGGGATGGACGTTATCAAAGATGCTGGAGGGCTCCACAAGTTCATGGCGTGGGAGAGCCCCATTCTTACCGACAGCGGTGGCTTCCAGATTTTCAGCTTGGCTGAGCTGAGGAAAATCAGCGACGACGGCGTCATATTCACGTCGATTCTTGACGGCAGTGAACATTTCTTGACGCCAGAACTTTCTATGGAGATTCAACTGACGCTGGGCACTGATATTATTATGGCATTTGATGAATGTCCGCCCGGCGGCTCAGATGACGCTACTCTAAGGGGAGCCGTCAAGAGAACGGAAAATTGGGCTGATCGTTGCTATAAATTCCTGCAGGGAAATAAAGGATTTGAAGAGTTGGGCCCTCATTTTTTTCCTATTGTTCAAGGCGGCGTGGACGAAGAGCTCAGAAAACAGAGTGCCGAAACTGTTCTTCCTTTCGCCCAAAGCGGAATTGCCATAGGCGGGCTGGCGGTAGGTGAGGAAAAAGAAGCAATGTTTGAAACGGTAGTGTTGATGAACAATATTTTACCAAGAGATAAGCTGAGGTACCTTATGGGTGTGGGAAAGCCGGAAGATATTATCAATGCTGTGTTAAGAGGTATTGATCTGTTTGACTGTGTCATTCCGACCCGGAACGCAAGGAATGGCCAGTTTTTTACCTGGGACGGGAAACTCAATATCCACAATAGCCAATTCAACAAAGACTTCTCTCCCATCAGTGAAAATTGCTCCTGTTATACTTGCGGAACATTCACCAGGGCCTATCTCCGGCATCTATTTAAACTGAATGACGTTCTTGCTCTTCACCTTGCTTCGCTCCATAATGTTACATTTTATATCGAACTAATGGACACTATCCGACAAGAGATTGAAGAAGGGACCTTTGCCCCATGGGCAAAAGATACCCTCTTAGCAGTCTCTCCTTCAGATGACTGATATGGCAGTGACACATATTGACAGTTATCCTTATCGATTTGGCGAGGATAATCGTCCGCTCTACCTGCTGCTAAGGCGACAAATGAAGAAACGTTACGGGCACCTTTGGCAAGGCGTTGCGGGACAGATTGAAGAGGGAGAGACGGCAGTGCAGACGCTCCTGAGAGAGATTGGGGAGGAGACAGGACTTTGCCCGAAGCGTGTTTTTGTGGCCGATCATGTCACATCCTTCTACCAGAGTTACAACGACAGAATAAACAGTGTCCCTGTTTTCGGTGTGGAAGTGGACTCAGCCAAAGTTCGCCTTTCGGAAGAACATGAAGATTATCAGTGGCTTCCATTCGAGAAGGCGGTGAAGGTACTGACATGGAATGAGCAAAAAAAAGCGCTGTCAGTTGTCAACAGCATGCTCATGTCCAACGACGGCCGGATCGATTGGTCCGAAGTCGAGATCGATTAGTTTGAATTAGGGAGCTGTCACAAAGAATGACCTAACTCCTTCAGGACCTATCTGAGAAAGACCGGTCAATCCCGTATTAAACCAACCGTGTGCAAAGGCTTTTTTGTTGGCTTTTTTGTTGTTGAAATAACCTTTCATGACGTTGTGCCCACGCACCGCTATCTGTCCCGGTTCGCCGTTAGGTAACTCTTCTCCACTTTTATCAAGGATCGTCATCTCACAAAGGTGGAGAGGCGTTCCGATTGGGATCAAGTTTTCCGTGACTTTTTCACTGGCTTGGGAAAAACTGGCGAAACCCGTCAGCTCCGGCATGAAAAAACCGGTAGTAACTTGGGAATGATTTACCCCTGAAAAAGATGTGTGAGGGGCAACTGTCTCATCCGCTTCAAACCCTGGTGTCGGAGTGCAGGAAAATGCAGTGTGGACCGGTTCGCTTAAGTTGTCTGACGAACCATCTTTAGTGAACAAGATCCGGCAACCGGCGTAAAGGGCGGTCATTACTCCTCCACTGAGAGTCAAGAGCTCGCAGACCGGCTCAGGGCAAAGGAGGATATCATCATCGGTGAATTTGAATCTTTCGGCAATTGCCATACCGTTTACTATCAGGTTGTAATGGGAGAGGACAACTATAAGATTATTTCCGTTGTCTATCCTAAGACTGTCATCGGCAAGCTTTGATTTTTTGCCAACGGCCGCTATGTCAGCTTCCCCATCCAGCGCGCTCTCAAATTCTGTTGGATCATTGGGGAAAATTGATGATGATATATTTCTTAGATCTACTGTTCCACCCACAGCCCAAACCCCGAAAATTTGTATCAGTACTGCCAGTGGTTCGTCCAAAGTGATGCCGACCGTGTCACCAAATTTAATTTTCTCCCGGCGCAGGTAGTTGGCGCATTGTGAAACTCGTTTGAAGAGAAAAGTGAAGGAAACTTCTTCCCGGCCGTTCCCATCCTCAATGATAAGAAAAGTTCTATCTCCGTAACGCCTGACCTGGGAATCGAGAAGTGATCGTATACTGGGGTAGGGGATCATAATCTCCGATGGCGGGACCCCTCGAATGGACTGTGCTGATTCTCTTTTAGCCTGAAGTTTTTCGTCCACCGTCAATCGGGGTGGACTTTTCGGACTATATCGAAAATCTCACTGATCTTGGTGTAGCTGTTCCCTGCCAGTCTGCCTAAGGGCTTGAGAGTATCGATATCAATTTTTCCATCTTGAAAAACATCATCATCAACGTGAAACATGACAATTGTACCAATAACCACGAAACCGGCACCGGCACCGCCATCACCAATTTCCACAATCTGGTTCAGCTTACACTCAAAGCTCACTTTTGATTCGGCCACGCGGGGCGCTTTCACTTTTTCAGATGGAACGGGGGTCAAGCCGGAAATTTCAAATTCATCTATATTAGGTGGATAATCGGTGGCACAAGCAACCATTTGTTCACCTATTTCCTCTGAGACAATGTTAATGGTGAATTCCTTCGTTTCTCTAATGTTATTAAGTGTATCCTTTGTTAAACCGTCATACGCCCGTCTGCCAGGTGCAAACATGACGGTCGGTGGGTTTGAGCAAACACCGTTAAAATAGGAGAAAGGTGCTAAATTATTTTGGCCGTTGTTAGATATGCTAGAAATGAAAGCTATGGGCCTCGGTACAATTGAGCCGATCATCAGTTTGTGATTCTCAGCAAAGGTTTGATTTTTTGGATCGATGATCATTCTTTTATTGCCGGAATAATTTTCCCTGTGCATTCCCCAAATCCTACACGATAACCTTCACCTTGGCACCACCCTGTCAGGGTAACCGTATCACCATCTTGAAGAAACTTTCTGGTTTCACCGCTTGAGAGTGTAATAGGTTCCTCTCCCCGCCAGGTGAGTTCCAGCAGACTGCCCCGGTTTTTTTTGGCAGGTCCTGAGATGGTCCCTGAAGCCATTAGATCCCCTGTCCTGACGTTACATCCTGTCACAGTGTGATGAGCCAGTTGTTGGTGTACATCCCAGTATAAATAATTGAAATTGCTTCGGACAATAGTTTCTGATGTATCTGAGCTCTCAGGGGTCAAATTGACTTCAAGATGGATGTCGTAAGTTCTGTCACTCTCAGATCTAAGGTAGCTTAAGGGTTTTGGGTCTTGCTCTGGTGCCGGGCATTTGAACGGTGCCAATGCGTCCATGGTGACGATCCATGGAGAGATAGTGGTCCCAAAGTTTTTGGCAAGGAAAGGTCCCAGCGGTTGATACTCCCATGTTTGGATATCCCGGGCCGACCAGTCATTCACCAAAACCATTCCGAAAATGTGATCTATGGCATCATTCACTGAAATCGATTTGCCCAATTTACTGGCCGGTCCCACAAAGAAACCCATCTCAAGTTCAAAATCGAGAACATTACTGGGACCGAAGACAGGGGCATGAGCATCTTTCGGCAAGGTTTGACCCTTCGGTCGATGGAGCGGCGTTCCGGAAATGATGATGGAAGAAGCCCTACCATGGTAAGCTACAGGTAGGTGGCGCCAGTTTGGCATGAGGGCTTTTTCCGGCCCACGAATCAAAGTACCCACATTGGTGGCGTGCTCCCTAGAAGAGTAAAAATCTGTATAGTCCCCAATGGAAACGGGCATAACCATTTCTACTTCTGAAGCAGGAATTAAAACCTTATTCTTCAAATCTTCATTGTCCCTGATGGCTGGGTTGTCAGCTTGGAACAGGCGACTTAATGCTTGGCGAACGGTCTTCCATGCACCTCGACCGAGGGACATGAAATCGTTGAGTGAGGAACCTTGGAAAACATTTTTCCCGGCAATTTCAGTTGTTGAAAAGACACCACGTTTTTCAATCTCAGTGAGATTCAAAACAGAATCACCTATAGCTGTTACCAGAATAGGTTTTTGATCGCTATTTCTAATGGCAACTCCGTAAGGAAGATTCTGGATTGGGAAGTGTGAATCAGTTGATACATCAACCCAAGATCTCAATTTCGCATCAGTAGTTTCGTCCATTTTTGGCATATTATTAGATCACGAAGGGTAAATCTTTCAGGAGCTGTCACTCCCCAAGAGTGTTATCGAAATTGCCTTCCAACCAAGATTTTGAATAATTAGGATCTTCAATATCAAGTGCCGCTTTGGCTACAAGAAGAGGATAAAAAGTATCTACCATCACAGCCAGTTCATTGGTTTCTTTCATACCAATGGATGCCTCGTACTTGCCGGGATGAGGACCATGAGTAATGCCGTCAGGATGGAGAGTGATTGATCCATATTCCACACCTTTACGTGACATGAATTCACTTTTGGCATAATAGATGACTTCATCTGACATCACATTAGAGTGGTTATAAGGTGCAGGTATGGAATCTTCACCAAAGTCATAGGGTCTTGGGCAAAAAGAACAAACCACAAAATTGTCACCTTGAAATGTTTGATGGACTGGTGGTGGCTCATGAACACGTCCGACAATGGGTTCGAAATCGTGTATGCTGAAAGCATAAGGGTAATAATACCCGTCCCATCCGACGACATCAAAAGGATGATGATCTAGCATTACTTCAGTCAGTTGATCTCGCTGCTTTACCATCACCGACGTCGGATCTTGTTTGTCTACTGTAATAAGGTTCTCAGGAACACGAAAATCTCTTTCGGAGTAAGGGCTACGCTCAATGAGCTGACCGTAATCATTCCGGTATCTTGATGGTGTTCTTGTTTCTCCCTTGCCTTCGGTGATAAAAAAGTGTTGTTCGCCCTTGGTAAAACGGTAACGATGCATGATACCTCGCGGAATAATGAGATAGTCTCCTTGAGAGTAGAGAATTTCGCCAAATGCCGTTTCCAGTACACCTTCACCGTCACTTACATAAATGATCTCATCTCCTTGGGCATTACGATAATAAAATTCATCCTCTTTAGTAGGGAAAGCCATCCATAAAGTCACATCATTATTAAACATGATGGGCGTACGATCCAATACAGGACTACCTCCTTTATTCAGTTTAGATGTAAAGAAGTGCCGCATCCTCAAACTGCGATCGGGATCTTCTTCTAGTTTCACTTCGCGGATCAGTTTTGTGCCGACAACAGCGGTGGGGCGGTAAATGTGGTAAATAAGAGACGAAGGTCCGTCAAAACCTTTGTTGCCTTTCAGTTCTTCGTGGTAGATCTTGCCGTTATCATCACGGAACGCTATATGCCTCTTCCGTGGAATCTTACCAAGTGTGTGATATCTGTGCATCAGAGGTTTCCTCTGAGTGCTTGCTCGTGCTCGATTGCCTCGAACAACGCCTTAAAATTTCCAAAACCGAAACCTTGGCTTCCTTTACGTTGAATGATTTCATAGAAAAGAGTGGGACGATCTTCAACCGGTTTTGTGAAAAGCTGTAGTAGGTAACCTTCATCATCCCTATCCACCAGAATGCGGAGATCGCGTATAGTGTCCAGACTTTCATCGATCCTGCCGACACGATCTTCAAGCATATCATAGTAGGAATCAGGTACTTCCAGAAATTCGACACCGTTTTCTCGGAGTTTTATTATTGTCTCAAGTATATCACCGGTCAGTAAAGCCACGTGCTGCACACCGGGGCCATTATAAAAATCGAGGTATTCCTCAATCTGAGATTTTTTCTTTCCTTTTGCTGGTTCGTTAATTGGAAACTTTATCCTCCCGTTTCCGTTTTGCATCACCTTGGACATGAGGGCGCTGTACTTGGTTGAGATATCATCGTCCGTGAAGTGGAGCATTTGTGTAAAGCCCATAACCTCTGCGTAGAAATTGACGAGTTCATTCATTTTACCCAATTCAACATTTGCAACGATATGGTCTACAACTTTCAATCCGCATTCATTTCCTTTAAATAATGATTTTTCATAACCCGGCAGGAACGGCCCATTATACTGATCTGTGGAGATCAGTGAATGAATCGTGTCACCATATGCATGCACAGCAGCTTTTCGAACAATCCCTTTCTCATCTTTTATATCCTGCGGTGCCAACACAGCTTTGGCGCCTCTTTCTATCATTACTGCAAAACAGGCGTCCACATCATCGACATGGAAGGCAACATCCCGAACGCCATCGCCGTGAGTCATCAAGTGACTGGTCATTCCGTTTCCACTATTAAGAGGTGTTGAAAGAACGAGGCGAATATTACCTTGGGAAAGGACATAAGAGGCATAATCACGGTTACCCGTTTCCAAGCCAGAATAGGCTAACTGAGAAAAACCAAATGCATTTCGGTAATAGTAGGCTGCCTGCTTTGCGTTACCGACCCATAATTCCACATGATGAACTGCCTTGATGGGAACAGGATCTTCCACAGGTGATGCTGATTTTTTGTTTTCGAGAGTGTCTATCTCTGGAGTCATTTAGGCTCCTAGCAAAGTGTAGTCAAAATTACGCAAAAGAGCAGCTCCTTCGCTATCCTTATAGCACTTTTCGGAAGGCGTTTAAACAGGACTGGTTTTCTTCAAACAACCCAATGGAGATTCTAATATAATCAGGCCAGCCAAAGGGTTTTAAATGGCGTAAAATAACGCCTTCTTTCAGCATCTGTTGACAGATATCTCCCGCTTTTTTCTCTGAGGAGAATTTGGTAGTAATAAAGTTGGCGGAGGAAGGGATGGTATTGACCTCCAGCCGCCTAAGTTCTCTAGATAAATATTCAATCCCATCTTGGGTGAGCTGGACAGTTTTTTCAATGTGATAGTTGTCTTCCAAAGCCGCCAATCCGCCCGCCTGGGCCAGAGAAGAAGGTTCAAAAGGAAGCTTCACTTTCATGAGGTTTGATATTAACTGATCGTGGGCAAAACCATAGCCAATTCGCAGACCGCCCAACCCATAAGCCTTGGAAAAAGTTCGGAGCGTGATAATGTTGTCGTAACGGTAATGCATGGAATCGGGGTAATCTTTTAGATATTGAGCGAATTCGAAGTACGCCTCGTCCATGATTATAAGAACACGTTCGGGAACTTTCTCCATGAAGGTATCGAATTCTTCTACAGTGAAATAAGTCCCCATGGGATTATCGGGATTGGCAAGGTAAATGATCTTGGTATATTCATTAATAAATGTTGCCATGGCTGTCAGGTTGTAACGGTGCTCTTTCATCGGTACCCAGTGGACTTTCCTTCCACTGGCTTTTGCCAAAACAGTAAAACCTATGAATGAGTTCTGTGCGGTTATGATTTCATCTTCAGGGAGCAAAAATGTTCGCATTATAGTGCCCATGATCCCTTCTGAACCGGCACCTAGGATCACATTGTCAATCTTTACATCGAAGCGTTCAGCCAGTCTTTTGCGCAGGTTGAATCCACTGACGTCGGGATAGCGGTGAAGGTCTTGCTCAGCGTTACGAATTGCTTCCAGTGCTAACGGAGAAGGGCCCAGTGGATTTTCATTAGAAGCAAGTTTTGTGATCTGCTTGAGACCAAGTTCACGTTGAACTTCTTCGATGGGTTTGCCTGGTTTGTAAGGTGAGAGTTCCTTTATGTTTTTAGGAACCAGCGGCATTAGTTAAATAGCATCCCAAACAGGATCCTTGAGATCAAAACATTTTGGTTTTTTGCCACTTACCTCATTCGTTAGATTTACAACGAAAAATTCTTCAAAAGACTCTGTTGGGCTGCGTCATAATTACAAGTAATATCTCAAATTTACATTTAAAGGATCAATGGTGAATGTAATATCATGAGCTTGAATCTGAATCGGCTTGAGACTATTCTGGAAGCTGTGGGCGAGACACCCATTGTAAAATTCCATCGGGTCGGTTCAGAGTTGGACTGCGACCTGTACGGTAAGTGTGAATTCCTCAATGCTGGCGGATCTGTAAAGGATAGGATCGGTGTGAGGATGGTGGAGGAAGCGGAGAAATCTGGACGGATCAAACCGGGAGATACGCTTATCGAACCCACTTCGGGCAATACAGGAATCGGCATGGCACTGACGGCCGCCGTTAGAGGGTACCGGATGATCATAACTATGCCGGAAAAGATGAGCAAAGAGAAGGAGGTCGTTCTCAAAGCCCTTGGTGCAGAAATTGTGAGGACGCCTACGGAGGCGGCCTGGGATGATCCGGAAAGTCACATTGGAATCGCTAAAAAACTGAACGAGGAGATACCTAATTCCCACATACTTGACCAATACAGTAACCCCGATAATCCTGATGCCCATTATCACGGAACGGCGGAAGAAATCCTGACTCAATTTGGGGAAGGTCTGAAGATGATTGTCATGGGTGTCGGCACAGGGGGGACCATTACAGGAGTGGCGAAAAGGGTGAAAGAAGAACGTCCCGATATCATCATTGTAGGTGCTGATCCCGAAGGTTCCATCCTTGGTGGGGGCGATGAGGTGAAACCGTACATGGTTGAAGGGATCGGCTACGATTTTTTCCCCGATGTGCTTGACAACAACCTTGTGGATGAGTACGTCAAGACCAATGACAAGGACTCATTTCTCACCGCTCGCCGACTTATTAGGCAAGAAGGACTGCTCATCGGTGGCTCCTCAGGCTCTGCAGTCTGGGCGGCGTTGCAGGTTGCGGGACGTTTGAATAAGGGGGAACAGTGTCTGGTAATTCTACCTGATTCCATCAGAAATTATCTCACTAAATTCGTAGATGATGACTGGATGAAGGATCAGGGATTTCTAGATTAATGAGGCACCAAAAGAATAACAATCACCCTTCAAAATGTTCAAGATTAGACAATGGAGGCAAATATGAAATTTGATACACGCGTAGTTCGTGCCGAGATCGAACCGGATCTCACAACAGGATCGGTCGTTCCGCCGATTTATCAGACAGCCACTTATGTTTTACCGGAAGTAGGCAGAGATAAGGGGTACGACTATACCCGCTCAGCAAATCCCACACGGCAGATGCTGGAACAATATCTTGCCGCCATCGAAGGTGGAAAGTACGGTGTCTGTTTTTCCAGCGGCATGTCGGCAGTAGATAGCTGCCTGAAACTACTTAGTTCAGGAGATCATATCATCTGTTCCGATGACGTATATGGTGGTGTCTCTCGACATTTCAACCAGATTCTTACAAGGTATAATCTCCATTTTTCATATGTGGACACCACTGATCCTGAAAATGTGAAAGCGGCTCTTAAACCAGAGACAAAAATGCTCTGGATTGAATCGCCTACAAACCCTCTCATGAAAGTGACCGATCTTGAGGCCATGGCGGAGATTGCTAAAGAGAACGGTTTGTATTACGGGATGGATTCCACCTTTGCCACACCTGTTTTTCTTCGACCACTAGAATTCGGTGCCGACATGGTGGTACACAGTACAACAAAGTATCTCAGCGGGCACAATCAGCTTATCGGTGGTGCAGTTATCACAAACCGAGAAGACATTTTTGAAGAGATGAAATTTGTTCAGAAAACTATCGGTGCAGTGCCGAGCCCCTTTGATTGCTGGCTCACCATGCTGGGTGCCAAAACGCTTCACCTCAGAATGTCGCGGCATTCTGATAATGCACAGATCGTAGCCGAGTTTCTAGAATCGCATCCAAAAGTTGCGAAGGTGGCTTATCCGGGTCTGCCATCTCACCCTCAGCACGAAATTGCCAAGCGTCAGATGGACGGTTTCAGCGGTATGATGTGTTTCGAACTGGAGGGAGGCATCCCAGCCGGCAAGCTCCTAATGAACAGTGTAGAGCTGTGTGCATTGGCTGAGAGTCTTGGTGCCGTGGAAACCATGATTACTCATCCCGCATCCATGACACATGCAGATGTTCCGGAAGAAGAGAGACACGCTCGCGGCCTGACCGATGGCCTGGTGAGATTGTCTGTCGGTATCGAAGATCCTGAAGATATTGTGGATGATCTGAAGATGGCACTGGAGAAAGTTTAAAGGAGGCCGCCATGGCAGATAAAAGGCATAAGATAGAGACAAAACTTATTCATGCCGGTGAGCCAGAGACGCGGCCGGCCGGAGCTGTTGTACTCCCTGTTTATCAATCCGCAACCTTCGAGTATGGCGGTCAGACTAATTATAAAGATCTGAAATATATCAGGCTGAACAACACACCGAACCATGACGCGCTCCACGAGAAACTTTCTGCACTGGAGAACGCTGAAGCTGCCCTTGTCACTTCCAGCGGTATGTCCGCCATTTCGACCACTCTATTGACATTTCTCGGCTCGGGAGATCATCTACTTGCCCAGAAAACGCTCTACGGCGGTACCTACAGCTTTGTAACTCACGACATTAAAAAGTGGGGCATCGGTTTCACTCTCATCGATCCAGACAGTCATGACACCTGGGAACAGGCGCTGAAGCCTGAAACAAAAGTTATCTATGTTGAAACCATGTCAAACCCCCTTCTTGAAGTGGGTGATCTGGAAGCAGTTGTGGATTTTGCCAAGAACCATAACCTCATTTCTGTTATCGATAACACGTTTGCATCCCCGTTCAATTTCCGGCCACCTGAAATCGGTATGGATATCTCCATTCACAGCTGTACCAAGTATCTCAACGGCCATTCGGATATTGTCGCCGGTGCTATAGTTGGTCGCGAAGATCTTATTGAGGAAATTATACCTGTGATGAATCACTTTGGCGGTTGCCTCGATCCCCATGCCTGTTTTCTTTTGCATCGAGGTGTGAAAACGCTGGCTGTGAGAATGAAGCAACACAATGAAAATGCTCAAAGTCTGGCAGAGTTTTTAGAGCAACATCCGGCCGTTGAGAAAGTTAATTATCCGGGCCTAGAATCACATCCTCGCCACGACAGAGCCAAATCCCTCTTTGACGGCTTCAGCGGGATGTTCAGCTTTGAACCAGCCGGCGGGCTGGAGTCGGCAGAGCGGTTTATGACCCGTGCCAAATTTCCTGTTTCCGCACCGAGCCTCGGCGGGATTGAAACGCTTATGACACGACCTTCCACAACATCCCATTCCGGAATGACACCGGAGGAGCGTGAATCGGCCGGTATCAGCGACAGCCTTATTCGGGTCTCGGTGGGAATTGAGGCGGTGGAAGATCTTATAGACGATTTCAATCAAGCTTTATTAAACTAACCCGTGAAGATTCCCGGCCCTCTCAGGGACGCCCGTTTTGTTGAAAGACCAAACAGATTCCTGACAGTGGTGGACATAGATGGCACACACGTGAAGAGTCATCTTCCTGATCCTGGTCGGCTGAAGGAGCTGTTAGTT
>ERZ651768.233-NODE-233-length-41233-cov-8.098673_pt1 | contig 41233 bp, 34 predicted proteins | sample MGYA00514754_ERZ651768 | MGnify/ENA metagenome assembly ERZ651768
GCTCCACCAACCAGGGGGTTACTGTTTCAACTCGATCCGCTAGAATATTGAGAATTTTCTTAGATCGTTCCCAGCTTGTGCCGCTGTCTTTGGATGCACGAATGAGCAAGTCCGTGGTGACTATACCTGGACTCAAGGAACCAATCAGAATTGGAGTGTCCTTATATTCATTGGCAGCAGCAGCGGTAAAATAACGTAAGGCACGTTTTGTTGACCCGTACACAGTTATGCCCTTTTGCAATTGTCCGTTGCTGCCAAAACCCTCAAACATGTATATTTGACCAAATCCTTGCTTCAGCATCTCTTTGGCGGCTATTTTGGTGCACAAAATGCTGCCAATAAGATTGGTGTCAACGGTATTGTGGATTTCATCCAATGCAAGCTCATCCAGAATCGTTTTTGAAGTAGAGATACCTGCATTGTTGATCCAGATGTCAATTTTACCAAAGCGCTCAAATCCCTTGTTCCACAAATTCTGAACCGCTTCATAATCTTCAACCCGGCAAGGCTGGCCTATCATGTCGCCCAGTCCCTTCAGTTGCTCCAAGGCATTGGCTACGGATTGCTCGCTGGTGCCGGAGACAATCACTTGATGGCCTCGCTGCAAAAATTCCCGAGCAAGACCCAATCCAATTCCCCGTGTGCTTCCTGTAATCACTACTGTTTTCATTTCAGATTCCATGGTTTTTCCTTTTCCGATTCATTCTATTATCTCAGGTATCTTTCTCAAGCTGAAATTGGCAATTAAAATCAGAACCAGTATCGCTATGATGGCTCCGGTATAAAAAGGAGTGGGTGGGTGAAAGTTGCTGTAGAGGACACCGGAGAAGGAGGGCCCAACAATTCTCCCCATGGAGCAGGCCGCTTGATAGTGTCCCAAATACAAGCCTCTTGCTGTCGGGTCAGCAGACTTGGAGATCAGACTCGATAAACTTGGATTAAACATGGCCGTTCCACAGCCGAAGAAAAATAAACCAATCCACAGGGATAATGCAAAAGTCGCGCTCCCAATTAATATCAAACCGGCCATAAGCGATATAGCGGCCAACTGAACAAGCTTCTTCTCACCAAAGAGGTTGGTCAACCGGCCAATGAGACCTCCTTGGATAATCACTCCAAGTGAACCGAGCATAAAAAAAACGCCACCAATGTGACTGGGGCCATAGCTAAAAATTTTATTGGCCCACAAGGGAAAAATGGATTCCATGAGAGACATCGCCGTATAGAAAATCAGGCCACAGGAAACCAGGGGCAGTATTGATTTTGCAGGGGTAAATGTTGCCAGTTCAACAATCTTTGAAAAACCCTCAAATGGCTTCCTTTTCTTAGCATCTAAACTTTCTTTCAGGAATACAATTGCAGCGACCATGGCTACAAAATTTATGCCTGCAGCAGCCCATGCTGTCAGCAAGTAATTTGCGTTTTCCACGGTATTACCAGCAAGCAATCCACCGATTGCAGGCCCAGTCATAAACCCCAGACCCAATGCAGCACTCACTTTTCCCAATCCTGCTGCACGATTGTTGTCATCAGTGATGTCGGTTACATAGGCAAATGCAATTGAGACATTCCCTGCCATCAGACCGGAGAGAATTCGGCTTAGAATCACAACGGTTAAGTTAGGCGCATAGGCCAGAATCACATAAGACAAACTTGAGCCAAGCAAAGTCAGGATGAGGACTGGCTTCCTTCCGATCGAATCACTCAAGCGACCCCAGAGTGGGGCAGCAACAAACTGGCCCAGAGAGAAAGCAGCCATAGTGAGTGTGATAATTTCCGGGCTTGCGCCCATACGTTCTGCATAGAATGGAAATAAGGGCAGGATAATCCCAAATCCCATCAATCCAATAAACGTTACTAAAAAAATTATGGTCATACGATGCTAGGATTATTTATATTGACAAAAACTCAAATCTTATAATTGTTTTGAGGTAGAGTTATTCGAAGTATATTAGCAATATAATAATCATTGTATGTTTGGTTTTCATAAATGAGGTGGAAAAAATGTTGAAACAGATAAATTGGATAACCGGAATGCTAACCGCAGTTCTGGTCATGATGCCCCAGCAACTTGTTCAGGCCCAGTCAGTAATTGAAGAAATTACCGTTACTGCTCGGCAAAGAGAGGAATCTCTTAAAGATGTTCCTGGAGCAGTTACTGTACTAACAGCAAATCAGATTGAAAGATCTGGGGTTCAGAGAGCAAAAGATTTTATTGCTTTGACGCCGGGGGTTACCATTGTCGACACGGCTGAAGTTGGTGACACACAGGTGAGTATCAGAGGGATCAATGGTGCTCGGGATGCAGAAACAAGTTTTGGTTTAATCATTGACGGCATCGTTATGACCAATCCGGCTGCACTGAACCGTGAATATCTTGATTTACAACAAATTGAAATTGTAAAAGGCCCGCAGGGGGCACTCTATGGGCGTAACGCTTCAGCAGGGGCAATCATTATTACCACCGCCAAACCCTCTGATGTGCGAAGTCATGCAGTTAAAGTGAGCATTGCCGATGATTCGACTTATGCCGTGACAGGCCGAGCCGATATACCTCTGGATGACACCAAGGCGCTGAGTATTACTGCAAACTTCAATACCAGCGATGGTTGGCACAGCAATACTTTTCTCAATTGTGACGATTGTGTTGATCAATACGAATCCCAAGATATTTATGCTCGCTTGACATGGGATGTCGATGCTGACACATCCATAGATGCCAAATTTAGGTATGGCCAAGTGGATACCACTTCCATCCTCTTTAATCCCATATTTGAACTTCCAGGATTCGCTGCTTACCTTGGCAACCCTGATCTTTATGAGGATGTCAATGACCATCCATGGTCTTGGGTGAGCAATATACCCCATTTCAATGACCAAGAATCATTGGAATTGTCCGTCCGAATGGAAAGAGATTTGGGCTGGGCCAATCTCACGGCTTGGGGGCTCTACAGTGATATAGAAAACAGTTTCGGTGCAGACGGGACCAGTGGCGCCTTCCAATTCCTGTTCGCTGACCCTTCATGCATTGCTTCTGTGGCCGAAGTCTTTAACGCAGGCTTTGCCTTGCCTTCACCACAAGGCATCTTTGCCCCGGTCCCAGCGGCAACATTTTTGGGAGCCTACACCCCAACACGGTGTGATGGCACCCAATATCAGGTCAGAAACCAAAGCGATTTTAGTTTCGAAGTTCGCTTGACTTCCTCCAGTGATCAAGCTTTGCGCTGGGCTGCTGGATTGTATTTCCTGGATGTTGACCGTGAAGTCGGAGTGAACCAGGGAAACGATTTGGGATATGGTATTGTTGAAAAAATGTATGTACCTGCATCAGGCAAGAACCCTACTGAGCAAATGGTATGGGATGAATTTGATACCAAGGTGACTGCTTTCTTTGGATCCATCAGCTACGATCTCAACGACGATGTAGAATTATCATTGGCCGGTCGTTACGATAACGAGCGCCGAAAGGTGCATAGTTTGGTTCCTACAGGGGTAAACTCGACTTACATTGATTGCGATGGACCCCCCTACACCGGTGGGCCCCTTAACGTGGGCTTGTGTCAATCAAGCTCCATTCCCAATCAAAGCGAGAACTTTGAGCATTTCCAGCCTAAAGTCAGTTTGTCACTGGATGCAACCCAATCCACCACTATTTATGGCAGTTGGGGTGTTGGATTCAAGAGTGGCGGCTTCAATAACTCCGGATCACGGGAAACGGTTGACGTTTTCATCAATTCCCTTGCCGGCAATACACCGGTTGCCATACAGAATAATTACAAGAAAGAAACCAACAATTCATTTGAATTGGGATTCAAATCAAGATTGCTTGGCAACCGAGTCAGTGTTGAAGGTGCGGTATACCACACGACTGCCAAAAATTTGCAATTCTTTGAATTCATCGTTGGTCCCTTTGGATTATTGAGGGTTGTTGAAAACATTGATAAATCAGAAATGACAGGAAAGGAACTTGGTCTGTCCGCCATTGTCAACGACAACATCAGTCTCTATGCTTCGGTGAGTGAAATCGACAGTGAAATTCGGGCCAACAGTGCTCGCGCTGATAGTGTAGGCAACGCTGTACCTTACCACGCTGAGTATACTTATAACGCAGGTATTTCCTTGGATTACCCAATGGCTGGCGGTAGACAATTTTTTGCTCAGATTGATTTTGCCGTCGTGGGACCAACCTGGTTCCATGTGATGCAAACGGATAACTCCAGAAATACGTTGTTTGGAGCACCAATGGCTTTCGATAAAACTGTCCGGGATAGATATCAAACTGTCAATCTTAGAGTTGGCGTGCAGTCTGATAACCTGACCGTTACTGCTTTTGCAAAAAATCTGACGGACGAAAGATATTTGGCGGAAGTGATCCCAGCACCAGAATTTGGCGGTGTTTTTGCTCATCCTGCTGATCAGAGAAGAATGGGCGTTGAGGTGGTTTATCAATTCTGATCAAGTTTAAAAACGAAATAAAAAAGCCCTGCTTTGTCAGGGCTTTTTTTATGACAACCGATTAGTAAGGTCGTTTAAGGTATTTACCAGTAGGTTCACCCAACACCTGATGACCATCAAAAATACGATTGCCTCGTAGAAATGTCGTTGTCGCTCTGGCTCGGAGTTCTGTGCCTTCAAATGGGGTGTACCCTTGTCCTGACTCAGATTCTGATGATTGGATGGTCCAGGTTTCATTGGGGTCGACCAAGACCAAATCTGCATCGAGTCCAGTTTCTATGTCACCTTTGCTGTGAAGTCCATAACGTCTGGCAGGATTGTAACTGGTTAACTCTGCCATTTTATTGAAACTCAAGCCTCTTTTGGAGCCTTCGCTAACCAGAGCCGACATTAAATATTCAGTTCCACCGAAGCCCGACTTTGCCAGCCAGATATCTCCTGGATTTTCCACATCGACTTTGTCTTCATGTTTGCAGCACGCATGATCACTGACGACCCAATCTATATTATTTGCAAGCAGGCTTTCCCATAGGTATTCCACATCCTCCCTCGGTCTAATGGGGGGATTTACCTTTGCCAGATTGCCCGTTGCAGCATCAACATCAAGCATCAAATGACCAATTGTAACCTCCCTGCGGAAGTTGATATGGGGAAATACTTGCTGCATTTGCAACGCTGCGTCCACAGCTTTTTTTGAGCTCAGATGGAGCAGATTGACGTTTGGCAAGTTCGTCTCATTAGCCAGATAAGAAGCAATAAAAATAGCTAAACCCTCTGAATGAGGAGGTCTTGAGGCACTGTATGCATGGAGACCTTCCAGTGTGTTCTCATTTTGTACCAATTTGGTATAAGCTGCCATGATTTCAGCTGTTTCGCAGTGCAAGCTCAAACTGATGTCTTCCTGTTTCTCAGGGCATTCAGTCATTGCCTTTTGAACACCTCTCATGACGAATTCAAAATGAGCAATATCGTATTTTTCATCTTCATCGATCATTAGAAATTCATGTTGACTGGAAGAAGCCCCATGCAAGCCGTGACCACCATAAAACATAAAGATTTTGAAAGATGTGATTCCTAATTCATCGATTAATGCAGGAATTTCTTCAATATGCACATTGTCCATTGGTGCAATATGGTAGGCATAGTCGACGTAAAAATTGCCTTCAGAAAGTGAGAACACTTCTGGCATAAATTCTCTATAAGGTCCTCCTTTATTCAGGTAGTAACCTCCAGTTCGGATATAGTTGAGGCTTGATGTAACCCCTCCCATTGCTGCTGCCTTGCTCTCTACAATCGCATCTTGATCCAGTGGGTTATAGATCCCTGTATGCATGTGGGCATCCACCAGGCCTGGAAATGCAAGTTTGTTTGCACCCTCGTAAACTTCAATAGATTCTGAGGCATCTATGGTTGGAGCAATCCGTTTGAATTTGCCATTTTTTATAGCGATATCGGATGTCTCAACGAGTGTGCTATTGGGTCTGACTACTTGGACATTTTTTATTAAAAGGTCATAATTTCTTTCACTATTCATTCTTTTTCTCTATACGTGTTCAGTCACCACCGCCTAAATCAAATCCCAGTGCCCCTGGATTAATTAAATTTTTCGGGTCGAGTTGTTTTTTGATGCTGTGGAGTAATGTTCTGGTTTCTTTTGTTCTTGTTTGCAGATAAGGATAATCTTTTCCAATTTGAAAGTGAATAGCTCCGTTGGCAATAGAAATTTCTTCCAATCTTTGTTTAATTTCATTAACTAATTGAAGGCCTTCTGGGTTGGCTTTGTGGACAGGAATCTTTTCCAGATTATCAGGGTAGACCTTTTTGTGGTAAATACTTTGTTGATCGTTCCATAAAAAAGTAGGCTCATATAGGAATGCATTTCTGTCAATAAATGAAAACATTCGATTCATCTCCACATGATGAAGCTTCATCCTGTCTTTATATTCCATCATTAAGGATTCAAAATCGCTATTGTGCTTCAGCACTTTTGAGAAAGGAAGGACACTGTGAGTGGGTTTCCAACGTTCTCCATTGGGACCTAATATAGGAGTCATCTCCATGAAAGGATTTGCATGTAGATAGATCGGTATTGAATTGGCAACTTCTTTGCCATATTTTCGTGCAATCGATCTGGCGAGAGCCAATTTAATCTTTGCTTCTTTGTTGTTGATCCCTTCTGCGGCAAAATGCCCAGAGAAGGCTGCTTTTTTCAGAAAACTTCTTCCTGCAAAACCCATTTTCATAATTTGCAGCAATCCATCTAGGGGATGTCTTGAAGATAAAAATACAGATTTTGCAGCCATCAGCGGATTGGTGTTCTCCATTTCCATAATGGCAGTTTTTTGTTTTCTAGGGTCCAGTCCATGGTTGTCGGAGATCGCTCCGGTCTTTGAGATTTCACTCATCGCTGTAAATAGAGTATTAAAATCCGGAAAGCCATAAGAACAAGCGGCAAAGCCTTCGGGATATTCTACCAATTTAAGTGAAATTCTTGTTTTGATTCCTAAAGCCCCAGAATCCCCCAAAAACAAGCCACCTAAATCGGGTCCGTAATATCTGAAGAATGGAGAACTCTCTAGTGAGTCTCCTTTTGATCCGGTATCGATAACATCTCCATTGCCTATGACAATCTGCATGCCTGCTAGAGAATCTGCCGATAAACAGTTATTGGTACCGTGGCTGATTGCATGGTATGACATCGATCCACCCACTGTTGCAACCCGGCCAGAGAATGGTCCCCAAAAAGGTGTTCTCAGTCCCAAAGGTTTCAAAGTTTCATGGAGTTCCAACCAGGTAACGCCCGGTTCAACGGTGACATACATGTCTTCCTTGTTTATGTCGATTTTTGTTAATAGCTGTGTATCAATGATCAAGGTGTTCTTTTGACTGGGTAAATAGCCACCAGTATAGGAGGCACCACCCCCTCTGGTAACCAATGGAACTTCGTTCTTGATGCAGATTTGTGCAATCGAAATCAATTCATCGGCATCACCGGGTCTGACGACTGCAACAGCAATCTCATCGGCTTGTTTAAACACATCGGTTGAGTAAAAGGTTAACGACTCCAAATCAGTTATGACGTGGTCATTTCCAAAGCTTTCTTTAATCTCCTTTAGGGTGCTTTCAATTGAGCTCATAATTCATCGGTAATTAGGCATTTTGAAGGATCGATTATATCCTTTGGTTTAGTGTCATGTTAGATTATTTGATCGATTTATTTCATATTCACTAAGCTGGTTGGAGGCACTCATGATATTGCCAATATACAAACGGCTAGAGGCACGAGCAGAAATTGTCAGTGAGTTTTTAATTTAAAAAAAAATAAAAAAAACTTACTTATCGCTTGATTTAGCTTGATTTAAGATTAATATACACACTTTATTTAACCATACGGATCAATTAAAGATGAATATATATGTAGGCAATATAGCCTGGTCAATGACTGAGGACGAGCTCAACGCTCTTTTTTCTGAGTTTGGAACTGTTTCCTCAGCAAAAATCATCACCGATAAGTATTCAGGACGCTCAAAAGGTTTTGGATTTGTCGAAATGGATGATGATGCAGCAGGTGAATCAGCTATAGAAGCTCTTAATGATAGCGACCAGAACGGCAGAAACTTAAGAGTTAATCAAGCTAGACCTAGAGAAGATAGAGACTGAATCCGGAATTTCCCAATCCTTTTTCATCGTTTGACACACATGACCAATCGATTACTGGTCAGGGTCGACGCTATGCTTTTGAAAAGTTAATATTATATTTTCCTGTATTTGTTATTGTTGGTTACAGGGAGCTATAGTATTGATTCTCATGAAGGAATACACACACATTGAAGTCCAACCTTTGTCAGCTCATTTAGGTGCGGAAATAAAAGGCGTTGATATCACTAAGCCCTTGAAGCAGGTCGTTGTCAAAGAGATCAAAAAGGCGTGGCAAAAATACCTTGTTTTATTTTTTCAGGATCAAGAACTAAAGCCCGAACAGCATATCTTGTTCGCTCAAAACTTTGGAGAACCACAAAAGCCTGGGTTTGTTCCAACTCTAAAAGAGTTTCCATATATCAGACATCAAGAATTCAATAAGAATCCAGATAAGAAAATGACCAAGATTGGTGGAGCAAATCTAATCTGGCATCATGACGATTCCTTCTGGGAATTACCATCTAAAGGTTCAATATTGCATGCCCTCGATGTGCCAAAAGTTGGGGGCGATACTTTGTTTGCCAGCATGATTGCTGCCTACGATGCGCTTTCTGGTGAGATGAAATCTATTGTTGATAACCTAACTTGTTATCATGATGTAACATTTCAGGCCCGAGATGCAATTATCGAAGACTTGGGCATTCAGGCTTTAGAGAGAATTAGAAAGGAAAATCCACCGGTGGAGCACCCACTCGTTGTGACACAACCCAATACCGGAAAAAAGGCACTCTATGTCGATGAAATGCATGTTTCACTAATAAAAGGTATGAATCCAGAGGAGAGTAAATATTTACTGGAGTTTCTTTATCGACACACTTCAAAACCAGAATTTCAATGCCGTATTCAATGGAAAATTAATGCGGTAATAATGTGGGATAATCTGTGTGTGAAACACAGAGGGGTGCATGATTTTGGTACTGCCCATCGAGAAATGCAAAGAGTTGCTTTGGTCGGTGATCAAAGACCCCAATAGCTACAATGGTTAAAACAACCGATTCATCTTTGAAAATTGGTCCTATATTGTTTTCGCCGTGGATCAAATTAAATAATGTTCTTACCCTTGTTTATGCCAGTTTCATGTGGTTGACAACTGTTGCCTTCATCAATTTTCTTCAACCGTATTTATTGGAAGCAACCCTCCAAGTCCCTGAAAATATTCAAGGCAGAGTCAGCGGCAATTTAACTATTCTTCAAGAAATCATTTTGATCATTGTTGGAGGCATTGCTGGGGCGTATTCTGACAAAGTAGGGCGAAGGATTATTTTTGCATCAGGTTTCTCTTTTATGGCTGTTGGTTTCTTTGTATACCCATTGGCATCTTCACTCACCCAATTATTTTTATTCAGGTCTATTTTTGCCATAGGTGTAGGAATGGGCGGTGTTATGTTTTCAGCTTGTGTTCAAGATACACCACAGGAAAGTTCTCGGGGTCGATGGATTGGTGTTATAGGGGTATTTACAGGACTGGGTGCATTATTTATGGCTTTGGTGTTGTCAAAAATTCCATCTTGGTTGATTGCACTGGGCTATACCACAACACAGGCTGGAACATATGCTTGCTGGTTTGCGGCATCACTGAGTGTCGTGACAGCTGCTGTACTATCTGTTGGGATCGGTAATCCACCGCAGAGTGAAAAAAAAGAAAAAAGAAAGGTTTTTTCAGATCTGCTGATAGGTCTGGCTCAAGTTAGAAACCCAAGACTGGCTCTGGCCTATTGTTCTGCATTTATAGGCAGGGGTGATTTACTCGTTATCGCGGTGTTTTTTTCGCTATGGTTTGTTCGTGATGGTGCTGATCTTTCAGTCAGTCCTGAAATCAGCATTGCCAAAGCGGGCATGCTTTTTGGCATCATACAACTCTCCGCTTTACTTTGGGGTCCTGTAATGGGTACCATCGCCGATAAGATTAATCGGGTACATGCTGTAATCGTTGCTTACTCTATTGCAGCAGTGGCATACCTGTTGATGGGTTTATATGGTAGTGGAGATCCAGGTCAAGTGACTTCATTGAAAATGCTTCTATTTGCTGTTCTTTTAGGGATAGGTGAAATCAGTGTGATCAATGCAGGAGGTGCACTTTTGGGTCAGGAAACACCCCCAAGTATACGTGGGTCGGTGATGGGTGTGTTTACGGTTCTTGGTGCAGCTGGAATTATTTTTGCATCTTCTGTGGGAGGTATATTGTTTGATAACTGGCATCGTGGAGGCCCATTCTTGATGATGGCTATTCTCAACGGACTTATGTTAGTTTTCGCCTTGTCGTTGGTTTATCTCAAGTTAACAAAACCTCTGACGCATCAGCAATGAAAAGAGCCTTAATAGTACCGCCTCTTTTAACTGTATACGGGTTGGTAGGTCAATATATTTTGCATGTCTATTTACCAATCACTGCCACCAAAGATTTTCCACTGTGGCTCGGTATTTTAATCATTCTATTTGGATTTTTCTTGGTTGTGTATACATTAAGGATATTCAAAAAAGAAGAAACAGCAATCATTCCTAACGGTACGCCAAGCACGCTAATTGATGACAGAGTCTTTCGATTTTCAAGAAACCCGATCTATCTGGGTATGACAACGATCTTAATCGGTTCTGCCTTAATTTATGGGTCCATTTCAACTTTTTTTATTCCCCTGGTATTTATGGCAGCAGTCAATTTGATTTGGATTCGGTACGAAGAAAAGAAATTGGCATCAATCTTTGGAGACGATTTCAAAAGCTATAAGGAACGTGTGAGAAAATGGATTTGACTTGCCCTGTTTTTCAAAAAACTTTTAAAAATATCTTAACTGGTTAACCATGAAGCAGCTATTTTATATTTTTCTTACAATTGTTTTATATTCATGTGATGGGAGAACTCCCGAAGAATATGATCAAGATTTCAAGGAACAATTCAATGCTTGTATAGCAAGAGCCCAATCAAAATGTACAGATCAAGATGAGAATGTGTGTCAGAAAAAAGCAGTCTCTAGATGTGAGGCATTTCTAGGTACAATAGAGAAGCCAAAAATTAAATAAGTTATAAGCATAGTGGTTAAAAATATTTACTGATACATACTGTAATCAGTTATCATTAATACGTTAATATGGAGATGATGATGGAGGATGCTAAGACAATATCGCAATCAATTTCATGGAAGTGCAAGCACACTTGGAAAAGGGCGTCTGTCAACACTTTGTGGTGTCTCTTGGGATGTTCAATTGGTGATTTTGCAACAATATACTTTTTCCAAATTACAGAAATACCATTTCCTGTGACAGGGATTATGGTGCTTGCAATCATCAATGGATTAATTACCTCAATTATGCTGGAGACGTTCATTTTATCTCGTCAGATGGCTCTCATCCTTGCATTTAGAACTGCGATTGGCATGTCATTAATATCAATGATCTCCATGGAGGCAGCAATGAATATCGTTGATGTTTTATTAACCGGTGGTGCAACCCTGGTGTGGTGGGTTTTACCGTTTATGCTGGTGGCTGGTTTTTTAACCCCTTTGCCATACAATTATTATCGTTTAAAAAAATTTGGCAAAGCCTGTCATTGATTTTTTAACTCAATCTTTCTCAATCCTTCCAGCTTCTGGCCCAGTAAATAAAGGGCGTATCAAATGCTGCAATACCAATCTTAAACACCATTTTCGCTAAACCAAGTTCTATTGCAGTGGTTAAATCCACCACGCCCCACCAAACAACCAGCGAAAACAAAGTCGTATCTACGGTTTGTGAAGCCATGGTTGATAAATTGTTTCTTAACCAGAGATGTTTGCCATTTGTCCAATCTTTGATTTTGTGAAAGCACCATACATCAAATCGTTGACTAATCAGATAAGCGATTAATGAGCCGATGATAAACCGGGGTGTAAAATCTAGAATTCTGACGAACGCTTGGTGGACTTCAGTAGGAAATAGTTGACCCCCTTCAATTGAGGGTTGAAACAATAGTGAAATACTCAACATCACTAAAATGATGACACTGATAAAAAATCCCATCATCACAGCCTTGTTAGCTGCTTGCTTTCCAAATTTTTCACTCATCAGGTCTGTTGCAAAAAAAATACTGGAATAAAAAATAACGCCAAGAGTGGTTTGCATGCCAAAGATGACAGTTAATTTTGGACCCTGAAGATTAGCCAGTAATATTGATAAGACAATACAAGCAAGTAGACCATTTTGCCCAAAAAAGCGAAACATCATAACCGTGAATCCCAAATCAAGACACAAGGTTATTACATAGAGAAAATCTTGATGGTTAGAGAAAAAATTTTCAATTACTTCAGGAAACATTAGAATTGGTTGTTAATTATCATCTAAGAGTAAATTATATTTATTATTATCAGGCAATGAAAAAAGTTATGAAATCAATTTTTGCACTCCTCGTCTTAGTCATAGCAGGCAGTGCTTCGGTTTTTTGGTATATGAATCGAATCCCCCCGCAACTGAAAGAGCCAAATTATTACACTTATTATAAGAACCAAGATATGAAAATTGAAGGCAGGGTTGGAATCTTTATTTCACACTTAATTATGCCTGAGGATATGGCTCCAAATGATTTCCATAATTTGGCTATGAAAACGAAACAATACATACCTTGGCCTTTTAAATTATTATTTGACGATGATAATGGTGTTTTATTGTTGGATGAAGAGAAATTTTATGAATTTGAAGAATTCGTTCCTACCAAACTCGTTGATGCTCATGGCAACGATACAGACATCGATGGCATACCTTATATTGTTAAGTATGAAAAAGGTTTAGTGTCTTGGGTGCCGCCAAGTGAATCTTTGCATTTAACTCACGGTTACTTCTTGCTCCATGAAAGAAAAATGGGGATGCCCACTGTTTCCACCAAGTTAATCAACAAAGCCAATTTATATTATTATTCAGGCAAAGGCATCGCTGGTGGAAAAATTCCACACGAATCAGGTAATTATGAAATTGCATCAAAGACCATTGAGAAAATACACCAAAAATATGGACCCATTCCATGGCGGTGGGTGACTGCAGAGGATTTTGGATTGGCAAGAGCGAAGATGAGATCATTACTCGATGAAGGTGTGGATACGGTCATACTTGCTCCTCCAAGACCTACTTATTCTCATCATGAAGAGTTCAATGGAAGTTTTAAGCATGCGTTTGAGTACATTCATGAGTGGGAAGAAGAAAATAATAAGGATATCAAAGTAATATTGTTGCCCCAATTATCAGAATTTCCCGTAATTAGGCAGGCCTATTTAGAGATGCTCAAAGACCGTTTGGATACTTTTTCTGAGAACAGTTCTGTGAAGCTGGTGGTTTCCGTTCATGGCATGGCTTGGGATTTAGTCCCAAATGAAGCATGGATCGAACTTTCTCCAATGTATACAGAACCCATGATGGAAGACGTTGCCAAGTTGGCCAAGAATTACAATTTTGGTAGAGTTGAAGTGGTCCAAAGCCAAGATCACTTTGCGGATCCTTATTATAATCCCGATGGTAAATATCTATCGACTAATAGAGCATTTCTAGAAGGTATTGAAGATGACTTTGATTATGTGGTGAACCTACCCATTGAATTTTTTGTTGAAAACACAGATACCATGTTTTCTCATGCCATGTTTAATTTTGAAGGGTTTGAAGATTTCGATCGCTACGAAACAATCAACTACACCGATTGGAGTGTTCCCTACACAAAAGAGTTTCTCGTAGACGGAACGCATGTTATCTACAATGGACTTCCTGTCGGCAAATACAATCAACCAATTGTTGAGGCTTTTTACCAAGCTATTGATTCGATATTGTCTCAATAATCGCCTGAAAAACGTGATGCAATTTAGATAAGATTTTAATTCTTTAATCCACGTGATCTGTTAGAATTCTTCACCGAACCATTAATCTTAGAGGGTGATTATGAAAACAGCGTCCAGCTCCAAAAGAACGCTTTTAAAAACTTTGTTTATGATGCTACCTGCAGCTCTATTTGGGCAAAGGCTCAGTGCCCAAGAACGCCTGAGTGAAGAAGATCAAATGGCTAAAATACTTCTCTATGTTCACGATGCAAAAGAAGTTGATATTTCTAATCCTGCGGCATCTCGATATCAGTCTAGTCAAGATTGTTCCAACTGCCTATTATTCCAGAATTCCGGTGATGAAGAATGGGCACCTTGTTCAATTTTTCAGAACAAACTGGTCAATAAGAATGGATGGTGTAGTGCCTGGGTGCTTAAATCTTAACCCAATTATAAAGCCTCCCCTGGATGAAGGGGCACAACCTGAATCTCGTCACCAACTTTGATTAGATTTTTTCCTTCTGGGAGAATCATCCAAGAGTTTGCATCTCTAAATGGGCTGAGTTTAAAGGATTCTTGACCGGGAAGAAAGGTTGTCTGAGGCAGGTTGTTTTTTGTGTATTCAGTTCTAGCTTTAGCAAAAAAACAGAATTTTTCAGGTTTATTAAATTCTACTGTATTGGTTGCCATAAAAGGTTGTTCCAGCGCTTGGCCTTGCAGCATCCTAATTGCTTGTGCAACAAAGAATCTAAAACCCACAGCAACAGCTACCGGATTGCCTGGCAGACCAAAAACAAATTGACCCGATGACATTCTTGCAAACAAAAGGGGTTTTCCTGGGCGCATCCAAATTTTGTGAAATAGAATATCGGCTCCAAGGCTCAAAAGTGCATCGGGCACTAGGTCCAATTTTCCAGCCGAGACACCCCCACTGGTTAAAATGATGTCACTGTTATTATCAATGCAGTGCTGAATATTTTTTTTGATTAATTCCAATGAGTCAGGAGTACTTGCAACACCGGTGCAATGAATACCCATTCTTCTAATGGAAGATTGGAGAAATGGACCGTTGGTATTAGGAATAGTCGGTTTATCAGAGTGCTTTTCTTGATCAATTAGTTCCGACCCAGTTGTAACGACGCCAACTTTTGGTATTTGATAGATTGGAATGTTCTCTTGTTTGCTGGCTATGATACCCATTAACCGATGAGGATTAATTGCCTGACCCTTTTTGGCGATAATGGTCCCAGGCTTATAATCTTCACCAGCAAGTCTGACATTTCTTCCTTTGTTAACAACCTGATTGATTGTTATAAATTTTCCTTCTAAAGTTTCTTCAATAATGACTTGTTCGATGGGAATGACGGCATTAAATCCTTCCGGCATGATTGATCCGGTCATTATTTCACAACTTGATTTCTTTTCTTCGATAACTGGGGCTATTTCCCCTGCAAGAACGCATCCTTTTACTTCAAGTTTAACCAAGTCTTTCTTTGATGCGGATTGAGTTTCTTCTGATTTAACGGCAAAGCCATCCATTGCAGAGTTAGAGAAGCTTGGGACTTGTACTTCACTGATCAAATCTTCAGCAAGAACTCCATATGCCTGCTCTGCATTGACACGGATGATTGGCAAAGCTTGGAAAGATTGAGAAAGAATTTCGATGGCTTCCTTGTAACTAATCATTTATTGGGTATTTACATTGTGGTCCAAACCATGGACGTAGTAATTGTAATGAATAATAGTATCTGCTTTTGATTGATTAAAGATTATCATATATTCAAAAATGAAAAATTAAAAAGGAAAATGGGATAAAATATCCACAATATCAAGAGGATAATTTGACTAATATCACCAGACGAAATTTCCTTCAGGGAGCAACCGCCTCGGGGCTGGGTTTGTCTTTGCAGTTTGGAAATGCAGCCAAAGCCATTGCAAATGAGAATTATCGGGGTTTTGAAGACTTATACAGAACAAAATGGACGTGGGACAGTGTTGTCAGAGGCACACACGGAACAAATTGTGCCGGAACATGCGCCTTCAACGTCTTCGTCAAGAATGGGGTTGTTTGGAGAGAAGAACAGCAAGGTCAATATGAACAACTAGGGGACGTGCCAGATTTTGGACCTAGAGGTTGCCAAAAAGGAATGCGTCATCATAAGTATATGTATGGGGATCAACGAATACTCTATCCCCTTAAACGAGTTGGCAAACGCGGTGAAGGTAAATGGCAAAGAATCAGTTGGGATCAAGCAACCACTGAAATTGCTGATAAGTTTCTAGATTATGCAACACAATATAATCCGGAGTGCATATCGTATGGAAGCGGAACGCAAATGTCAGTTAAGATGGCCTCTTTTGCATCTTTGCTCAGGTTCGCAAATATTACAGGTGTTACTGTGCCTGAGTTTTTCTCAGGGGTCGGTGATCTTCCTACTGGATCGTACATGACTCTTGGCCAGGTTTATACAGGGGACACTTTTGCGTCGGTTTATAAATCAAAGTGCGTTCTGGTTTGGATGAGCAATCCTGCTGTAACAAGAATTCCTGATGCCCATTTTTTTTGGGAAGCACGCTATAACGGTACCCAGGTCATTGCCATTTCGCCTGAATTTACGCCAACGGCAATGCATTCAAATTTTTGGCTCAACCCAAAACCAGGCACCGACAGTGCTTTGGCCATGGCAATGGCGCAGGTTATTCTCAGTGAAAAACTCTATCAACAGGACTATATTAAAGAGCAAAGTGATTTGCCACTTCTGGTGCGGACCGATACCAAGGAGCTTCTCAGAAGAGAACATCTCTCACTATACGGTCTGCTCGCCGTCGCTGACAATGTCTTTTACATGTGGGACAAGAATGCTAATGCCATGGTCCAGGCTCCTGGAACTGGCCGTGCCGACATGCCGATAGGCAGAGACCGTAGAAAGCATGGAACGCTTGATTTGGGTGATATCAATCCGGCCCTGGAAGGAAGTTGGAGAGTGAAAACGCTTGATGGAGAAACAGAAGTGACCACGGTTTTTGAGATATTAAAAAAGCAATGCAAGGACTATGAACCAGAAAAAGCCTCAGAAATTACAGGGGTAAGCGCTGATGTCATCATAAAAACAGCAAGAGTATTTGCAAAAGCTCAGCCAGCAATGATTTATGCGGGATACGCATCCTGTAAGTGGTTGCATGGTGATTTACTGCAAAGAGCAATGTTGCTGCTGCTTTCTTTAACGGCCAATATTGGCAAAGAGGGAGGTGGGCTCCAGGTCGCCAATGCTCCAATTTCCAGAGGCATGAATCAATTTGGTTTTTCCGATATAGGTCCTGCTTTTAGGTTAATTTCGGGAACCACATGGGATTATGATCATGGAAATATGAAAGAATTGACTGCCAAGATATACGGCAAAGAATTGGCTGATACTTATGACAGTTATTACCAAGAAAGCATAACGGAGGACTGGTTTCCAGATTACAGTAAACATGGATGGAAAATGGGCATATTTGCAGGCAACAATGGGGCAAATTGGCGTTCTGCAGGCAGCGTTTGGAGAAAAAATGCCTTTGAAGAGCTGGAAACAATCGTTTCATTGGCACCCGATATGGGAGTGACATCATTCTACTCAGATTATGTATTACCAATCGCCCATCACTATGAAAGAAATGACTTGATGCTGCAATCCAGGGTTCCATATCTGCAGGTTCTCAATGAGGCGGTGTCGCCCTTAGGGGAATCTGTTGATGATTGGGAGGCTAATAGAAGGTTGGCAGCGGCAATCAGCAAGCGTGCAAAAGAAAGAGGTATCTTACCGATTAAAGATGCCGTTGATGGAAGGACGGTAAGGCGGGATTACACTAAAACTTTAGAGCTCTATACGATGGGAGGCAGGGTCAAAAACTCAAAGGATGTGGCACAATTTATCATCAATAGCAGCCATGGGATTCCCAAGATCAGTTTTGAAGAATTGTCGGTGAAAGGCATTGTTAAAGTTAATGGCGTGAACAACACCATGTGGGACAATGAAGAGTCACCTTTTCATAGTGAAATTGTGAGAAGTGTGGTGAATAAACATCCATACGAAACTATTACTGGTCGGCAGCAGTTCTATATAGATCACAAGTGGTTCATTGAATTCGACGAAGTCCTCCCTACATATAAACCGCCTTTGTCAATCAAAGGGTATCCCTTAAGAATGATGATGGGTCATGCCAGACATGGCATCCATAGTATGTGGCGTGATGACTCTTTACTGTTGAGTCTTCAAAGGGGTGAACCCGATATTTATGTAAACCCAGAGGATGCCGAAGAGCGTAATGTTAGTGATGGTGACACGATCAGAATCTTCAATTCAGCAGGAGAGTTTTTTGCAATGTCACACGTCAGTTCAGGCATTCAGCCAGGGATGTTGTTTATGTATCATGGATGGGATCCTAAGTCATTCCATAATGAAAAAAACTTCGGTGAAGTAATTCCAACCGCAGGACTTATTAAACCAACTTCAATGGCTGGAGATTACGGTCATTTGGGTTATCAGCCTCTGGCTTTTGCCCCAAACCAAACCTACAAAGATTTTACTTGTGATTTTGAGAAAGCAACATGAGCAGTGAGTCGAAACTCAAAAACAAAGCAGAAAGATTCTGCAATGATGAATTAAGATCTGCAGAGAACACAGCAAACAGCAGGTCTCAGGCTTACGGTTTGTTTTCCGTTCTATTGAGCTCTCCGCATGATCAAGGATTTAAATCTAAGATTTTGAGTATTCAAACTGACTCTCAATTACCTTACAGCATTGATTTTGATGATCTTATTAATGAGTTTAAACAACAAGACGAAGGGGATTTAAAAAATCAATACAGTAGTCTTTTTGAGATTGGCAACAGTGGTCCACCAGCTCCGATTAGAGAAGATTCATTCTTGCATCAACCAGCTGGTTTGAGAGAGGATCTAGTTCGTTTTCATGATTATTTTGGTTATACATTAAGTGAAGAGTTTCAATGGCAGATGGATCATTTGTCGATCGAGTTGGAGTTTATGTATTTTTTGTGTTTTCAAGAACACAATGCGGAGGACAATAGGTTGTCTTATCAGTTGGCTCAACTCGACTTTTCCAAACGCCACCTGTTTAACTGGATTCCAAAATTGATGCAAACGTTAAAAACAATATCCAAAGATGTTTTATATACAAAAGTTGTTGTAGAATTGAATGGATTTATAGAAGATGATATGCGATGGCAAATGGAGACAATCAGTCACCAATAATGGAGGTTTAGAGTAATGCAAGTGGCAATGGTAATGGATCTAAATAAGTGCATTGGTTGTCAGACTTGTACCACGGCTTGTAAATCACTCTGGACCGACGAGCCAGGTCAAGAACATATGTTATGGAACAATGTAGAGACCAAACCAGGGCCAGGATATCCCCGGTATTGGGAAGAAGGCGGCGGTGGTTATGATGCGGCAGGCAATCTCAAAAGAGATGGACTGATGCCAGCGAAAGAAGATCATGGCGAAGAAATTCCTCTCAACCACGATGAGGTTTACTTTAAGGGCGTAGAAGTCAGGTTGCAACAGGAGAAGCCCATGGGAAAAGGTGCAAATTGGGACGAGGATACCAGTTCAGGCGATTACCCAAACAATTATCATTTTTATGTTCCTAGAATGTGCAACCATTGTACCAAACCTTCGTGTTTGGAGGCATGTCCAGTAAGAGCAATTTATAAAAGAGAAGAAGATGGCGTGGTTTTGATTGATCAAGACAAATGCCAAGGTATTCGTGAATGCAATAAAGCTTGCCCCTACGATAAAATTTATTTCAATCATGTGACTGGGAAATCTCAGAAATGTATTTTCTGCTTTCCAAGATTAGAAGAAGGTGTTGCCCCTGCTTGTGCCAGGCAGTGTCCTGGTCGTTTGAGATTTGTGGGTTACCTAGAAGATGAAGATGGTCCTATCCACGAACTGGTTTATCAATGGAAAGTTGCCTTACCACTGCATCCTGAATACGGTACAGAACCCAACGTTTTTTATGTTCCACCCATTCTTCCTCCCACTTTTGATGAAAATGGTGAGTTTTCTGACGAACCTAGAGTGCCAACAGAATATTTACGCAGCTTGTTTGGTGATGAAGTGGATGCAGCCTTAATCACCTTGCACAACGAAATGGAGAATAAGCAGGATGGGAAGGAATCCAGATTAATGGATATTCTTATTGCCAAGGAATGGAAGTCACTCTTTAATATTCCTAATGTCAAAATATACTAACTCTTAACCTTTTTTAAGAAGGGATCCTTTATGGAGTTGTCAAAAGGACGTGTTTTATTAATCATGACGTCACTGGTTCTCTCCTCTGTGATGGCCAGCTTAGATTCAAGTTTTGTTCCAATCGCAATCCCTGACATGATTGATAAATTAGATTCCAGCACCAGTGAGATTGTCTGGGTGGCGCTCGGTTATTTGATTGCAGCGAGCGGACCAATGTTATTGGCAGCAAAAATGGCAGATGGAATTGGGCATGCAAAATTCTTTCAAATTGGAACACTGATTTATGCCACAGCCATGATTGCTTGTTCTTGGGCGCCCGATGCAAATACTCTCATTTCAATACGTTTTATACAGGGATTTGGCATGGCTTTGTTTTTGCCTACCACTTTTGCTATAGCCTCCGCGGTTTTTGGAGCAAAAAAAAGAGGGGCTGCACTGGGTATACTTCAAGCAGCTAATGCTTTTGGATTTGTAATGGGGCCGATCTTTGCTGGTTGGTTACTTGATGCATATGACTGGACTGCAATATTCTGGTCTCGAATCCCATTTGCAATCTTGGCGATAATTTTGGCTTTTCTAGCTTTTGGTTCCAAAAACAGATTTCAATTTTCTGAACGCCAAAAAACTTATGATTATCTAGGGGCTGCTTTTCTAACTCTGGCTTTATTTGGAATACTTTTTGGTTGTAACAAACTACCTGTTGAGGACAATCATCTCGACCCTCTTGTTTGGATAATTTTTGTATTGGGTTTTGTTTCATTTTTCTTATTCATACGACAAGAAAGAAAGCACCCTGATCCATTGATTGATTTGGATTTGTTTACAAAAAGTAATGCTTTCACTAAGGCTTCCATTGCATTTACATCTGTGTTTGCAAGTTTTCCTGTGTATCTTTTCATTCTTCCTATAGTCATGATTAGTGGGCTTGAAATGAGAGCCTGGGATGCGGGCATGGCCTTGTGTCTTGCTGCAGTTGCAACCTTACTAATAAGCCCTTTAGCAGGCAAGGCTTCTGATCGTATTGGACCAGAAAAATTATGTATGGTTGGTGCTTTTTTAACCGGCATTGGTTATACCTCTTTGTTAATAGTTCTGGTGGATTCATCCCTGGGCGCAATTCTACCGGCCATGGTATTAATCGGTAGTGGGACAGGGCTGTTTTTTGCACCCAATAATAATTTAATGCTCTCCAGTGCGCCTCAGGAACGTGCAGGAATGGTTTCAGGACTTTTTGGAACCCTCAGGCAATCAGGATATGCTCTTGGTTTTGCCATCACAGCCAGTTTATTTACAGCAATACAAAACTGGTTTGATCTCAATTGGGCATATTCATCCATTGCTGAGATGCCAGCAGTCGATGCAATGGCAATAACCAATATTTATCATCAAGGAAGCCAATGGTCTCCAGAAATGCTGGTGTTCATCTTGCACATAGGTGTTCTTTTGTGCTCCAGTATTCTAATCATTACTTTTATAAATTCTCTTCCTAGAATTAATCTTTCATTCAGTCGGCAATCCTTGATCTGTGCCTCATCGCTTCTAGTGGCGTTGTTCAGCATGGGTTTTTATAGTCTAACTTACGCTCCGGCTTCAGTGGGTGCAACAAATCTTGATTCTTTCGAATTATTAGAAAGCCAAACAGATGACCACGGCTTGCAGGTATTTGGAATGCAGTCCAGAGTATTTGAGATGCCTACCCTAGCTAATGCTAAAACGAGCGATGCGGAATTGGGTAATGAAGCTGGAAGGGTCTCAAATAAAGGTTATGCGATGCGATGTGAATTTTGCCATGGGGCTAGTCTTGAAGGTATTGATGGTCTTGGGGTTAGTCTCAAGAACTCTAATTTTTTGATGCAAGCAAATCTTGAACAAACAATCAATTTTCTAAGATCAGGTCGCATGCCCAATACGGAAGATTCAGTTTCAGGCGGAATCATGCCTGCGTTTGCTTGGTTGCCAGAAGAGGAGTTGGAAGAGATTGCAAGCTATATAAGATCAGTTAATTCAGATCAACAATAGTCATTCATGTTCAGCACAGAGGATACGTCTTTAAAAGCAGGTTGGTACGCCGTATTTATACTACTGTTAGCTTACATTCTTTCTTTCATTGACCGGATCATTATGAGTTTGTTGGTGATTCCGATCCAAAAAGATTTGGGTACCTCCGATACTGAGATGGGATTTTTAATGGGTTTTGCTTTTGCACTTTTTTATACAGTAATTGGTATTCCTATTGCTCGATTATCCGATGTTAAAAGTAGAAAAATAATCGTGTCCGTTGGTATTTTCTTGTGGAGTATAATGACAGCAGCTTGTGGGTTGACAAAAAGTTTTTTCCAACTGTTTCTGGCTAGAATAGGTGTGGGTGTCGGTGAGGCAGCCTTGTCTCCAGCTGCTTATTCTATGATTACCGATTTTTTTCCTGAAGAAAAGCTCGGTAGAGCCATCTCCGTTTATCAGTCAGGTGGTTTATTTGGAGGCGGACTGGCTTTTATTATTGGTGGAGCAGTGGTGAGTCTCATTATCGGTTCCAAGGCAATATCATTACCTTTGATTGGGTTTTTACAACCTTGGCAAATGGCTTTCATTGTTGTCGGTATTCCAGGGGTCTTGATGGCTTTGCTTATGTTGACTGTCAAAGAACCGAGAAGAAAAGGCATGGGGCAAGATTTAGCTCAATCTGTTTCTGTCAAAGACGCTGTTGCATTTATGTTTAAAAACTGGAAGGTTTATTTCTCAGTTTTTTTTGGCTTCGCTATTCTTGCGTCACCAATTACATCGTCTTTTACCTGGTTTCCTGCTTATTTTCAGAGAATACATGGCATGTCTATTGCTGACAGTGGGAGAGTATTAGGCTTAATTCTTTTCTTTCTATCTAGTTCTGGTGTTATTTTTGGTGGTTGGTTGGGTGATTATTTAAAGAAAAGAAAATACCAAGATAGTTATTTTCGAGTTGGATTAATTGCCTCCATTCTGCCTGTCCCATTTACCTTATTAGTAACTTCACTGAGTGATCTCAATGCAACCATCATGCTTTTATGTCCCTTCATTTTTTTTGCCAGCATGCCAATAGCCATAGGCCCTATTATTTTACAAGTTATCACACCAAATCAATTAAGGGCTCAAGTTGCGGCTGTTTATATGCTTTTCTTAAATTTACTTACTGCTATTCTAGTTACCACAGGTATAGGTCTTATAACCGATTATGTTTATCAGGACCAGAACGCAATAGGTCAATCTATAATGATTGTTAATTTAATTTCAGCACCTTTGGCTTTTTTAGCGCTTTCCTTTGGGATATATCATTACAATAAGAATCAAACAAAGGCTACTGGCAATGAATGATTTATTGATCAAACTTGATGTTTCAAAATTTTCAATACAAGACACCGTAAGGCAATGGTTTATTTTTTTGTGTACAGTTGTATTGGTGTTTTCAAATTTTTACCCAAGAGTAGAAGCAACAGACACAATTCTGTTGAATGCAAAGGTATATACGGTTAACCCTATTCAACCATGGGCAAGTGCGATTGCTATTCAAAATGGACAAATCACATATGTGGGCGATGATCAGGGTGCTAGAGAATTGATTGATAGTAATACCCAAGTGGTAAACCTAAAAGGGCGAATGATACTACCCGGTTTTCACGATATACATGTCCATCCTGTAGACAGTGGGGTTTTATACCAACAATGTGCTCTGTTTGATATCCAAGGACAAGGAGTAGGCAAGCTTCTGGATAAAATAAGGGAATGTGCTCTTGCTAAACCAGATGATGAATGGATTGTAGGCGGTGGGTGGACAGTATCTGATTTTGCTCCCTCAGGTCTACCGGATAAAAAACTACTTGATGAGATTGTTCCTGGACGTCCGGTTTCACTCAAATCATCAGATGGACATTCACTTTGGGTCAATTCCAAAGCCCTTGAGGTTGCTGGCATTACTGCAACAACTCCTGATCCTGAAAATGGTAGGATTGATCGATATCCTAATTCACAGGAACCGTCAGGCAGTTTGCAAGAAGACAGCGCTATTATGCTGGTTATGAATCATGAGCCACCATTAACATCCAAGGATTTAATCAACGGACTTATATACTCTCGTGATTTATTTCATAGTCTTGGAATTACTGGTATTCAGGACGCCATAGTAAAACTTGAACCTGGTGATGGATACTTTGGTCTTCAGGCATACAACTATCTAGATGATAGAGATGAATTAAACTTACACGTCGTCACAGCTTTGTTTTGGGAGAATGAGACGCCACTAGATCAACAACTACCGAAATTTTTGAATGCTCGTGAAAAACAACGCGTTGACGGTAATGTAAAATCAACCGCCATTAAAATATGGCAGGATGGTGTTATTGAGACCCAAACTGCGGCACTGCTGGAGCCTTACTCTGACCGTAGCGATGGGTTTAGAGGTTATTTACAAAACTCCCCAGATAATCTTAAAAAGGCTGTTGTTGCATTGGATGCAGCTGGTTTCCAGATACATTTTCATGCCATTGGTGATCGAGCAATACGGGTGTCGCTGGATGCACTGGAGGAGGCGCAGAATATAAATGGCGGTCGGGACAGTCGCCATCACTTATCACACATTCAACAATTTGATCCAGCTGATATACCTCGTTTTGCTGAATTGAATGTTGTGGCAAATTTTCAACCATTGTGGGCTATTCAAGACAATTATATTACTGATCTTACATGGCCTCGTTTAGGAAATGAACGAAGTAAATGGTTATATCCGATTGGTACTATCCAACGAACTGGGGCTCGAATTGGATTCGGGAGCGATTGGTATGTTACTTCGGTCAATCCACTTGACGGTATCGAGGCTGCGGTAACAAGGTTAGAACCGAATGGTTTGACCAATATTCCCTTGGGTAATAATGAAGAAATTACTCTTTCTCAAGCAATTGAAAATTACACCATCAACAGTGCTTATGTAAATTTTTTAGATGAAAAAGTGGGTTCAATTGAGGTCGGCAAACAGGCAGATTTAGTAATATTAGATAGAAATTTATTTGCTATACCCACATCAGAGATTAATGAAGCAAAAGTTGTCGCAACCCTTTTTGAAGGCCGTTTAGTTTACGGTGCATTCAATTTTAAATTAAATTAGTGTATTGATTCAAGTCAATGCATCCGGAGCAATTGATTGAGAGGTTATTTGACTTACCTTCTAGTCAAATAAGTAATTATTTATTATGATTAAAGGTCTGCTTCATTTTTAAGTGGAATGAGCAAAAGAAATTTAACAATTTGTTGGTAAATAGATAAGGGAGGCATTCAATGTCAGATCAATCAGCTAAAGAAAATTATGCAGGAGTTTGGGATACAGGATTGGGTTTTGGTAAAAAGTCAGCGCTTATCGTCATAGATCTTTTACAAGGATATACCACCGAAGGATCTGACCTATATGCTCCAGGTGTTGTTGAATGCATAACACAAATGCCTGATATACTTGCACTGGCTCGGTCCAAGGGTGTTCCAATTATCCATACAAGGGTTTTGTACACTGCACCCAATTTTGAGGATGGGGGCGTTTGGATTAAAAAAGCGCCCGTATTAAAAGATCTGGTTTTAGGCAACCCATATGCTGAATTTTGTGAAGGTGTTGAGCCTCAAGAGGGTGAGGTGGTCATTGTTAAACAATACGCCAGTGCTTTTTTTGGAACTTCATTGGTTGCCACGCTAAATGGCATGGGGGTTGATACACTGATTATTACTGGTTGCACAACATCAGGGTGTATTAGAGCTACTGCCGTTGATACAGTCCAGCACGGATTCAGACCGATTTGTGTGAGGGAATGTATTGGTGACAGAGCCGAAGGACCACATGAGGCAAATCTGTTTGACATCAATGCTAAATACGGAGATGTCATTAGCAAAGAACAAGCCATGGATTATTTGAATAATCTTTGAACAACTTATGAAAATATTTGAAGACTAAAAATAGAAGAGGGGAATAGAATGAGTGATTTAACACAATGTAAACATTATGATTATGTACCGATTATAGACCGAGAACCTTTTAAGCTTCCAGATGGAGCGAGGGTTGCCGTTATGCCTTATATCAATATCGAGCATTTTCCAGCAGCCATACCTGGAACGGCTCTTATACCAGGCACACAGGCATTTTCACCAGACCCATTAAATTATGGTTGGCGAGATTATGGTAACAGAGTGGGTTTATGGCGAATGAAAGAATTGATGGATAAACTGGGAATGAGGGGAACGGTTTGTCTTAATTCTGAAATTATCAGGGAATATCCCAGAATCATAGAGGAGACCATGGTCAGCAATTGGGCTTATATTGGGCATGGTATTAATAATGCACCAGCAAACTTTATTGGCAATGCCCCTGATGGGAAAGGCGGTCATACTCCATTAGATGAAGCCAAAGAACAGGGAATTATCAGTAGTGTGTGCAATGCTATAGAGGAGGCTACTGGGAGAAAAACCAAAGGTTGGCTCAGCCCTTTCTTGACCCACACTGATAATACTCCAAGGATTCTTGAAGAAAATGGAGTTGAGTATCTTTGCGATTACACAGCAGATGATCATCCTTTTAGATTCAATACTCCAAATAATAATTTGATTGCGGTGCCCTATACAGTGGAACTTAATGATATTCCAGCATTTTTGGGTCACTCTGGAGTTGGAATTTCTTCGGAATCATTTGGTGACATGATTGTGGATCAATTCGATGTTCTTTATGAAGAAGGAGCAACCAACGCTAGATGTATGCCGATTTGTTTACATACATTCCATGTTGGACAACCCAATAAATTCAAACATTTAAAAAGAGCTTTTGAATATATTGCTAGTCATGATGATGTTCTGTTGACGACAGGTGACGATATCAACGACTGGTATAGAGAACAATATATGTAAAGCAGAAAGCTCTGAGAGTGAGTGACAAAGCTACTCGCCGTTATACATTGGTATGAAAAATCCATTTTTTTTCTTGCTTCTATTGCTGTTTGTCTTTAGCTATTCGGAGTTTAATTGGGCTAAACCTGTTCCTCCCGAATTACCCGATATCGGAGCCTCTGCAATGAAGTTGCCTATATTGGTTGATTCGCAGAATCTTAAATTGAAGGTACCTGAAGATTTTAATATTGAGCTTTTTATTGATGGTCTATTGGCCCCACGTTGGATTATAGCAATGCCTAATGATGAGATTTTGGTTTCTCAATCCAGAACAGAAACATTTTCAGGCATGCCAAAAGAGGCAGTTGATTCTTTAACCAGGTTGGGAATTTTTGGTCCTTCACCGAACAATGTCATTAAGATAACGGTCAATGACAATAAAAAAAGTGCTAAAACTTTTATTGATAATTTAAATCAACCATTTGGGATGATCTATTTTCAAGAGCAATTGTTTGTAGCAAATACAGATTCAATTATGAGATTTGACTACCAAAAAGAGACACTAAATTCATTGGGTAAGAAGATTATTGATTTACCATTCAGCCCATCTAACAATCATTGGACCAGAAATATTATTCTTAATGCAGAAAAAGATAAAATACTAGTTTCAGTTGGATCTGGCACAAACGTCAATGAAGAGGGAACCGATACAAAAGACAGAGCCGCAATATGGGAAATAAACTTTGACGGAACGGATAAAAGACTTTATGCAACTGGGCTGAGAAATCCTGTCGGTATGTCCTATGATCCTAGTTCAGGAAAATTATGGACTACCGTCAATGAAAGAGATGGGTTGGGAGAAAATGTGCCTCCAGACTATTTAACTGAAGTTGTTGATGGAGAGTTTTATGGATGGCCTTTTGTATATTTTGGAATCTACCCGGACCCTATCCAATTAAAGATCAATCCAAAAAAAGTAGCAGATGCCCAGCTCAATGCAAGGGTTCCTGACATGGCACTTGGGGCACATACGGTTCCTTTGGGTTTATTGTTTCATAGTGGGAAAAATATTGATCAAAAATATAAAAATGGAGCCTTTGTTGCTAGAAGAGGAGGTGTGTCTAGATCGATATTATCAGGCTATGATGTTGTATTTATCCCATTTAAAGACGGTTATCCCACCGGTGAGATAGAAACTTTTATCTCTGGCTTTATAGCTGATCAATACCGTGGAGAGATCTATGGTCGTCCAGTAGGTTTGGCAGAGATGAATGATGGTACAATATTACTTAGCGATGATGCTTCAGGTAAAATTTGGAAAATTAGTTATAAAAAGAATTGATATTTTAAAACGTTTGTATCGATGACAATGAAAAGAATAATTATGAGTTTTTTTGGACTGTGTCTTTTATGCATGAATCCACTTTATTCTGATGAAAATACAAGCGATTGGATGCAATATGGTGGACACGAAGGTGGTGGAAGGTATTCACCTTTAAATCAAATTAATAAAGATAATGTGCATAATCTTGAAGTAGCGTGGACCTTTAAAACCGGACATTTAGATCGCGTACCAGAGAAATTATCTTTTTTGAGAAAACTGGTTGGCTTCCAGGTCACTCCGATTATATTACCTGGTGATGTCGGTGGACATCTCGTTCTCTGTACTCCTTTCAATGAAGTCATTGCTCTGGATCCAGCAAGCGGAGAGCAGAGGTGGTTTTACAATCCTAAGATTAATCTAATGCCATTAGCTGGGCGATTTAATTGCAAAGGTTTATCGCAATGGCGGGATCCTGAAGTCAATCTAGATCAACTATGTGCACACAGTCTTTTTATGGCTACCAATGACAAACGATTGATCGCATTGGATGCCAGAACGGGAAACCCATGCCCTGATTTTGGAGAGAATGGGCAGGTTGAGGTCACTCCTTACATTAAAGCTTTGGAGCCAACCAATCAGATCAGATCAAGCCAACTCAAATCACCTCCTGCCGTTGTTAATGGAGTAATTATTATTGGTGGAACGGGTAACAAATTTAAAGACGCAAGTTCTATCAATGGTGCTGTTAGAGGTTTTGATGCAAGAAGTGGAGAATTTTTATGGGCCTTTGATACTTTAGTGCGTGATCAAAACGATCCCGATGCGCTCCCGTATTCGGTTGGTGGGGCCAATGTGTGGACAACCATGTCTGTCGATAGTGAGAGAGACCTAGTTTTTGTTCCTACAGCCAGTGCTTCTCCTAATTTTTATGGGGGGTTAAGGCCGGGTGATAATCGATATGCAAATTCTGTTTTGGCAATCAAAGCTTCAACGGGAGAGTTGGTCTGGCACTATCAAACTCTTCACCATGATATTTGGGATTGGGATTTGCCAACCCACCCCATATTGGTTGATGTAACAACTAAGGAAGGAGTAATACCGATTGTAATTCAGCTAGGCAAAACCGGAATGGTTTATACGTTTCACCGAGAGACAGGCGAGCCTTATTTCGATATTGAAGAACGACCAGTCCCAACAGATGGTATTGTGGGAGATCAGCTTTCACCAACCCAACCATTCCCAGTTAAGCCCCCTCCTTTAATTCGCCAAGGTATCTCTCCAGATGACGCATGGGGAGTGACGCTTTATGAGAGAGAGTCTTGTAGAGAAATGATCACTAATGCTCGTTATGGTGGCATGTTTACCCCAATGTCAACCAAGGGAACCGTGATGTATCCACAAGTTGGTGGTGGGTCCAATTGGGGAGGAGGTGCCTTTGATCCAGTACGAAATATTTTGATAACACCGGTTGCACAAGTGCCTTTTTATGTCCAGCTCATACCAGAGGATGAAGTTGATAAAAAACTGGCAAAATTACCTATGGCAGGCAATCCAATGGGACCACCAGGATTGATTAAAGGCACTGGGTATGGCCTATTTCAAAAGCCATTATTATCTCCTCTCTACACACCTTGTACAAAGCCGCCTTGGTCTTTGATAGTTGCTGTCGATATGATTACAGGTGAAATATTATGGAAAACACCGTTTGGAAAAATTGATAAATTAAGCCCATTGCCTATTGGTTTTGAATGGGGAACACCATACGCAGGAGGGGCTATCACTACCGGTGGTGGCGTTATATTTATTGGAGCTAGTGCCGATGAACGTTTTCGAGCTTTCGATATTGATACAGGAAAGAAATTGTTAGAACTGAAGGCACCTACCTCAGCTATGGCAACCCCGATGACTTACATGGCTGATGGACGTCAGTATGTTGTCATTGCAACTGGGGGTCATATGTGGAATTATCCCCAAGGCATCAGCGATGAAATCATTGCCTATGCTCTGCCTAACAAATAAATTTCGTGAGGAGAAAAATGTCGATCGTTAATAAAAAATGGATTTTAAAAAAGAGACCAACCGGTTTGGTCGAAAACTCTGATTTTGCTTTCATAGAAGAACCCATTCCTGATTTACAGGATGGTGAAGTCCTCATCGCCAATCAATATCTATCTGTTGATCCAACCCAAAGAATGTGGCTAAACGATCTTCCGGGTTATTTGCCACCGGTACAAATAGACGAAGTGGTTCGATCAGGAGGCATTGGCAAGGTTCTGGAATCAAGACATCCAGACTACGGTGAGGGCGATTTAGTAAATGGTCTTGTTGGTTGGCAGACGCACATAATCAGCACATGTAAAGGCATGGATAGGTTCAGAGTAATACCCGATATACTGCCTATTCCTACAATGTTAAATGTTTTGGGCACCACAGGTATCACTGCATATTATGGTCTCCTGGATATAGGAAAACCAAAATCTGGAGACACTGTTTTAGTTTCAGGAGCAGCTGGGGCAACCGGTTCAGTGGTAGCTCAAATAGCAAAGCTTAAAGGTTGTAATGTTATCGCTATAGCGGGGGGTGAAGAAAAATGTTCTTGGCTAAAAGATTGTGGCATTGATCAGGTCATTGATTATAAAAATTCTAATATTCATGAAGAGTTACCCAAAGTCGCGAGTTCAGGTATAGATGTTTATTTCGATAATGTCGGCGGGCCGTTGTTGGAAACCGTCCTTAATCTCATCAATTTAAATGCCAGAATTGTCATCTGCGGATCGATATCGGATTATGTCAGCGAAGAGGCTCCTAAAGGACCAAGAAACCTCATGTTGCTTGTCGTGCAAAGGGCACGTATGGAAGGTTTCCTTGTTCTTGATTACTTACACAAAGCAGATCAGGCTATTCAAGAACTCTCTGGTTGGTTGCTTGAAGGTAAGATACAACACAGAGAAGACATTCAGGAAGGAATTGAGAACTGTCCAGAGACATTGAACAGATTATTCACTGGCAAGAATCTCGGCAAGCAAATACTAAAAATTTAACCTTATACGATCTCACCCAGTTTTCTCGCACGGTCGAGTTTAGTGGCTTCTTCTTCAGGCAGATAACGGCAGGCCAAAAGAAGCGTAATTAACGTAATTACCAGCACTCCAAGTGCAGCCGCGAGGGCAGTTTTTAACGCATCTCCATCAGAGTATCCTTGGTTGATCAAGGTATCACTGAGCAATCCAACAGAATAGGGACCCAGGGCAAGACCCAACATGCTTACCATTAAAATATAAAAGGCACCTGCTATGGCTCTCATTCTTGGCATCACAAGGTCAGAGACCGTTGCTGGGGCAATACCTACCCACATGGGAGAAACCAATTGAGCCATAAAGTTCCAGGCATAAGAGGCATAAAGGTTTTCTGAATACAGCACACCAAGAGAGAAAGGAACAGTTAGAAAAATAACCAAGATGCCAATATAAAGACGGCCATTGACATATTTTTTCCGTAATTTGTCACCAATGATTCCTCCAGAAATGACTCCAATCGCTCCTGCAACGGCTGCGGTAAGACCCAAAACAGTCGCAACCTCAGCTTCACTAATTCCGAAGTTACGCATATAAAATGCAGGGCCAAATGCAGCCGTGGAATAAGTAATAAATGAGATGAAAGGAAATCCGATCACAGTAAAGAGCAAAGCCTTGCTCTTAAAGATCATTGAGAATGTCCCTTGATCTCGAATTTTTAATCCTTGGATCCAACATACAACAACATAGGATCCAAACCCGAATGCAATCCATTGAACCATGTCCCCTGTCCATAAAATTAGGAAGTAACTAGCTAGGGCTATGGTTAAGGCCAATGCAATATTGATACCCAGAAGCTTTTTAGATTGCTTGGAGCCCAATAGTGTGAGTGGGGTAATGCCAACAAATTCATTCAACATCGCTTTGAAAGGGGCAGGGTGTTCGGGAGTTTCTATCCCATCACTCATCCCCCTCTTGGGTTCCCTAATTTGCCATGTAAATAGAGCCAATATCAGTCCCGGTATTCCAACTACCATAAAGGCTGCTTGCCATCCCTTCAGTCCTAACGGTGCTAAGGATGGATCTGGATAGGCATTTGTCCATAATTCAAGAATCCATCCACCTAGAAACAATCCTATTCCTGCACCGATATAAACCCCACTGGAGTAAATAGCTAATATAGTGGTTCTCATTTTAGGTGAAAAGTAGTCAGAGAGCAGCGAGTAGGAGGCTGGGCTGGCACTGGACTCTCCTATACCCACTCCTACTCTAAAAGCAGACAACGCAAAGAAAGATTTCGCCGTTCCAGAAAGTGCAGTCATGATGCTCCAAGTTGCAAGGCCTATGCTTATCAGTTTTTTTCTCGACCAGACATCAGCCAGTCTTCCCAGTGGTATTCCAAAGATTGAATAAAAAACAGCAAAGGCAGTGCCAAATAGAAAACCAAGATCACTATCAGAAATCATTAAATCAGCTTTGATGTCTTCTGCCAGAACCGAAAGTATTTGTCTGTCTATAAAATTAACGACATAAACTATAACGAGCAAGACAAGTGCAAATTTTGCTGATCTTCCTCCGACCTTTGGTAGATTATTTTTATCCATAGAAAATACCGAAATTGGGTAGCCTTATCATATAATATTCAATGGTAATCTCCATTAATTAAAATATGATGGGCCTGAAAAAAGACCAAGGGAGAAAATGATGAAAAATCAATTAATAGGCTATACAACAATAGGAACCAATGACTTAGATAGGGCTAAGGAATTCTATAACAATTTATTCAGTGAGATTGGGGCTGTTGGTTTTGCTGCTAATGATAGAGTTTTTCTGTGGCGTGTCGATGGCGGATCATCCATGTTTGCTGTTACCAAGCCTTATGATGAAAAAGAAGCCACCGTAGGCAATGGCAACATGATTGCATTGCCAATGGATTCAAGAGATCAAGTGGATTCAATGTATGCCAAGGCTATGGAACTTGGAGCAACTGATGAGGGCGAGCCTGGAGAAAGAACAGAAACTTTTTACGGAGCCTATGTTCGTGATTTAGACGGCAACAAATTAGTTTTCTATTTTCTCAGTATCTAAGTGATCAAAGTAACGCTTTATGATCTTGGCTAGCGTCAGGGTCGAGTAAAACTAATCCAGCGTTTTTTATTTTCTGATTAGAGACGTTCTTTGGGCCCGGGCTTAGATTCAACCACTCAACATGTTCTAGACCTTCTTGGTCACAAATACTGGCAAAGAATTCGGCTTTCGATATTTTGACTTCATTGAAGAGGTTAAAGTAACCAGAAAAATTATCATTGATGGCTAATTCAATTGCCCTGACAACATCATCACGGTGGATGATCATTGCATCAGAACTGCCATCGAAGGGGACTTTTTGTCCTGAGAGCATGGCAAGCTGATTCTTCCATTCCCTTCCTGGGCCGTGAATGGTTCCCGTTCTAAAAATACAAACATTGAGTTGATCACCAGCAAGGTCCAGCAGTAATTGCTCGGTTTCCACATAAACTGCTTGAAATGGATTCAATGGATTGGATGGTGTTTCTTCAGTGATTTGCTCTGCTCCACCACCGTCTCCGTAGGCATTCAGAGAGCTAGTGAAAATTATTTGACGCAAGCTAGAATCAGATCCAATGGCATCAACCACACTTTCCGCAGTTCCCACATAGGCATCCCTATAAAGATCTGGGTCCATAATCGTTTTTCCATCTTTCTCAACCATGCCCCCGGCGACAGTCAACACTAAAATATCTTGACTGGCCAACAGCTCTTTCATTTGATCTCGATCACTACCAAGCATGACGAAAACCTTGTCTGCAATTGCTTCTAGTTCTTCTTTACGTGATTCTTTGGTAGTCGTCACACTGACAGTATGACCAAGGGTTTTTAGATATTTTGTTGCAGCCAACCCTGTGTATGCAGCACCAACTATGGCTATATTCATAAACTTTTCTCCTCTATTTGAGCGCTTCGATAAATAAATTGGGCAATTTAGCATCGTCCCATTCTTTTGAATTTGGCCCTGTTCTTAGTATTACCAAAGATTTAGATGGAATGATATACAATCTTTTTTTACCTAGGCCATCAAGGTAAAAAACATCGTCTGCCTTGTACGGTTCAGAATGATAATTTGCAAACGTTGTCGTTCTTGCATCATAAGGTCGGTACTCAACAAAATCGTTTCCCATCCATAATTGCATGCCGTAATTTACATTGGCTTTGGATGGTTGGATCATTTCTTCTATCCAGCCAGAAGGCATAACTTGCCTGCCTTGGAATACTCCTTTATGCATCAGCATTTCTCCAATGCGAACCATGTCTCTGATCGATGCCCACATGCAACAATCGGTATGCACCATACCCCCAGGTTTATCGACGTAAAACAAGGCGTCCCTTGCTCCAATTTTTTTCCAAATTTTTTCTGAGAGATAATCACTTAATCTCTGACCCGATGCTCTTTCAATGATGATGCCAAGAAGTTGACTGTTGGGATTGACATGTGAGAATACTTGTCCAGGCGTACCATCAATGTCAACGTCAATATTAGGTTGAATGATATCCAGACCCATCATTCTCTGGATTCTTGCTGAGCTGGGTGAGAAATCATAGCTTTCTTGCAATCCGCTGGCCATGTTGAGCAAATCTCTGATTTGAATAGCTTCCTTTTTAGAGCCTTTCCATTCCACGAGGAATGTTGCTGCGGGTATATCAACCGAATCAATGAAACCATCTGCTATGGCGTGACCCATGAGCAAGGCATTCATTGTTTTGGTCATTGAATGGAGTGCAAATAAACTGTCAGGTTGTTTGTTATTCCAATAGTTCTCAAAAACGATTTCTCCTTGATGTTGGATAACCAAACCATCACTGCCGTGAAGCTCTGCATAATCATTGGCTTCTTGAAACACATTCAGTGGTATTTCGCTATCTTCTGATATTAATAGTGCCTGGGAATAATTTCCTGAGATTGTTTCCTGAGGGGTGTACCAAGATAATTTTGGGCTGAGTGGATTACCAAGTAATGATGTTGTCCACCTCTCCCAAAACAAACCATAGACACCCAATGTAGCAGGCAAAAAGCCTCCAACAATGATAATAAATATTCCGATACCCAACCATTTGAAAAATTTCTTGATCATGATTTTTCCTACTTAGTTTACTCCTTTGCTGATTGTATTTGGCAGCTTCGCATCATCCCAGTCCCATACTATTGCTCCTGTTCTGATAATTACAAGATCTTTAGAAGGAATGATATAGGCTCGTTGACCACCAAATCCATCTAAAAATACAATATCTTCATCTACAAAAGGCTCAGAATGAAATCCAGTAGCTGAGCTTTTATTGTTATAGATTCTTTTTTCTTGGTATTCAGTTCCAAGCCAAGTTAAATAACCATAATTGGGGTTTAAATCTGATGGAGTGGTCATTTCACGAATCCATGTCTCAGATACAATTCTTGAATCGCCTAATTTACCTTTATTTAGAATCAGCAGTCCAATGCTAAGCAAGTCCCTGGCTGTTGCATCCAAGCAGCAAAACATTCTTGTTGTTGCATGCTTCTCTGAATCCAATATCACAAAGGCATCATCTTCCATATAACGCCACAAATTTTCAGAAAGATAATCTGAGTAACTTTTCTTAGTGGCTCTTTGCAGTAAAAGTCCGAGATTTTGTGGATTAATACCATGGTAGGCAAATTCAGAATTTGTCGTTTTTTCTAAAGGTTGGTTTAATGCTATGTTTTGGGTGTCATCCCCATTCATAAATTTCATCCATTCTCCCGTCGGGTTAAATGAAAAAGGAGGATAACGGATGCCACTGGATTGTTGAAGCAACTGTTTGATTGTAATTTGCTTACGTTCATCCTTAGCCCATTCGAATAAATAATTGGAGGCACTTTCATCAACGTTCTTGATAAAACCCTGGTCAATGGCAATGCCGATTAATATAGCCAAGACCGTTTTATGCATTGAGTTTGTATCTGATAGGGTTTTTTTATCATATCCAGGAAAATATTCTTCTAGTTGAAGTTCGCCTTGATGAAATACCAATAATGCATGTGATTTGGTTTCCTTAGCGTACGCAATTGCTTCATTGAGTGCTTGCTGACTAATTGTTTTTTCACCTAAATTGTTTTTAATTGACAAGCCATCACCAGACATGACAATTTTCTGTACTCCTGGTTTTTTGCCCAGAAGCATACCTCCCAATCTACTCATGACAAGCGGCTCTTGCACGAATAGGAATCCAACGAACAAGACGATCGCCAACGTTATGATTAATAAGATTCTCTGAATGGTTTTGATAAACGTTTTTATGCCTTAGGATTGAAGTAAATATCCTATAACATTGAATCCACTAATTATATTAAATCAAGGAAATTATTAATTAATCCCTTTTATTTTGATATGGTATTCAATAGATTTTATTTTTAGAAAACAATGATCCTAAACAAGAAACATAGAAATAATTCCTTTATATTTCAGGCAATTATAATTTTTGTTTTTGGAGTTCTGGGTTGCTCTTCTGTTGCTCAACAAGTAGAAAATACCGATGCCGAACAAGATTATTGGACCAATCTTTATCAATCCACAATTCGCTATACAGTCATGTTGGCAGAGAACCCTTTTGATCTGGATGTTTATTTTGATCAAAAGGGTAGTGTCAGTACAAATTTGGAATACCAGGGTCGATGGTGGGTAAAAGGCGATACGGGTAAGCAGTTATTTTGTTATGAAATCACATCCAATCAACGAGAGCCCAGTATTTTGAGTGAATGTTTCCCTTTGATATTGATGAATAACCCTAGAATCGGTGCCAGATGGCCCTCAAAATTTGATCAGAATATTATGTATGAAGCCGTGGTTGTTGAAGGTAGACCTCAACGATAGATCCTATTTATTACCATTACTTATATTAAAATAATTTATATAATAAATTATTATAAATAATTTCTTTTAAATGGATCAATCATGACTCTGACCCAATTGAAATACTTGATTGCGGTTGTCGATAATAGGCTGAATATTAGTCTGGCTGCAGAAAATCTAAATACCAGCCAACCTGGAATAAGCAAACAACTAAAACTGCTTGAAGAAGAATTGCTCGCAACCATTTTTGTACGTAAAGGTAAAAAGCTGACTGACACTACTCCCTTTGGCGACGAAGTTATTTTTTATGCAAGAAAGATTCTACAAGATGTAAACAATATTGGGTTGCTTGGGCAACAATTGTCATCTGTTGACGAAGGGGTGCTAACTATTGCCACCACCCACTCACAGGCACGCTATGCTCTACCCGATGTTATCAAAACCTTCAAACTTGAATACCCAAAGGTTAAATTAGAATTAAAGCTTGGGTCTGCGAGCCAGATTAAAGAAATGGTCCAGGCCAGTGAAGTTGATATTGCCATTGCTACGGATTTACTGGAGTTGCAAAGAGAACTTGTATTATTGCCAGCTTACCATTGGTACCACGCCATCATTGCTCCATTGGATCATCCAATAAAAAAAGATTTTAAGCGTCTGACCATTAATCGTTTAGCAAAGGAACCACTTGTGACATATACATTTAGCGTGGAACCAGACACATCGTTTAGTGAAACTTTTGGGAATGCTGGACTGAAACCAAATATTGTTTTTGCGGCAAGAGATGCAGATATTATCAAAACTTACGTCAATATGGGTATGGGGGTAGGCATAATAGCCGGTATGGCATACAATTGCGACGATCATGAGGTGTTTGCTATAACCAGTGGTGAAAATATTTTCCCACGGTGCACTGCTTGGTTTGGTTTTAGACGAGGCATGTTATTGAGAAATTATTTGGTTAATTTTATTAATTTATTCGCTTCAGCTCTTTCACCTAAACTCATTTTAAAAGCAGCAGAAGCCAGTTCACAATCCGAGCTTGATAAGCTTATGAAGGACATTGATCTGCCGAGTAAAGGCGGCTGCGATGAGATCAATACAAATTAAAATTGCATCGTTCAAAGATTGATTGGCTTATCTGGATTTGTATTTTCTAAGAGCCCTGATGGTTCATCAGGAAGACTCAAATCAATTAAGAATTAAATCATCTAAAAGGATATAATTTTTACTACAATAATCATTCAAAGCAAAATAAACCACGAATTTACACTAACAGAATATGAATCCTAAAAATCGTAAAAAAGCACTGGACTCAGTCGTTAGTCAAATTGAGAAACAATTTGGGAGAGGCTCTTTAATGAAGCTGGGTGAAGACCATGTGAACCTGGCCATTGAATCAATATCCACTGGCTCAATTGGTCTTGATCATGCATTAGGTATAGGAGGACTTCCAAAAGGACGGGTTGTTGAGATCTATGGACCTGAGGCTTCAGGTAAAACAACTTTAACTCTTCAAGTTGTAGCAGAATGTCAAAAAGTAGGTGGCACAGCTGCATTCATCGATGCAGAACATGCCTTGGATCCGATCTATGCCGAAAAAATAGGTGTCGATACAAAAGAACTCCTTCTTTCTCAACCTGACACGGGCGAACAAGCACTTGAAATTACCGATATGTTGGTCAACTCAGGAGCAATAGATGTAATTGTCATCGACTCGGTTGCCGCTTTGACTCCACGAGCAGAAATAGAAGGGGATATGGGTGCTAGCCACGTTGGGCTACAAGCAAGATTGATGTCACAGGCGCTTAGAAAACTGACTGCAAATATACAGAAGTCCAAAACGATGATCATATTTGTGAATCAAATTCGAATGAAGATCGGTGTCATGTTTGGCAATCCTGAAACCACAACAGGTGGACTGGCACTCAAATTCTACTCATCAATCCGGTTAGATATTAGAAGGATCGGCGCCATTAAAAAAGGCGATGAAATTGTTGGCAATCAAACTAGGGTGAAAGTTGTTAAAAATAAGGTTTCACCTCCCTTTAAGATTGCAGAGTTTGAAATTTTATACGGTCATGGAATTTCCACAGAAGGGGAAATTATTGATATCGGTGTGGAACATGAACTAATAGAAAAATCGGGTGCATGGTATAGTTATCAAACTGAGAGGATTGGCCAAGGAAAAGAGAATGTGAGGCAATTCTTATTGGACAATAAAGCGATCTCGGAGGAATTAAATACCAAAATTAGGAACATTCTTTTACCCGATCAGAATACAGAGCCTGATGAAGAATCTAAAGAAGAGTAAACTTATAGAATCGTTTCATTTTGACTGAGGATCACTCAGAAAACTTATCAATTCGCAAAAAAGCCATGGATCTACTGGCTAGAAGGGAACATTCATTTTTTGAACTAAAAGCAAAATTATTACAAAAGAATTTTAATGAAGATGCAATTAGTCAGGAGCTTCATCAACTGGTAGATGACAATCTTTTGGATGACTCAAGATTTACAGAATCCTTTCTCTCTTTCTCTATGAGAAAAGGCAAAGGTCCATTAAGGATAGAATCAGAACTCCAGCAAAGAGGTGTCAGTGACGATGTAGTTCATCGCTTTCTGCTAGCAGTGGATGACCATGAATGGATTCGAATCGCAACCGATGTATTGAAGAAAAAACTGGGTACAGCCAAACAAGTTGATTATGATAAAAAGTTAAAATTGATGCGCTTTTTGAGTAATAGAGGATTTGCAGATTTCCAGGTAATCAAAGCAATCAGCCCCTTTGTATCCAACGTTGATGATGAATAGAGCTATGAAAACGAATGAAATCAGAGAATTGTTTTTAAATTTTTTTGAATCAAGGGAACATGAAAAAGTTTCAGGCTCATCACTGATCCCTTCAAATGATCCAACATTGCTGTTTACCAATTCTGGAATGGTTCAATTTAAAGATGTTTTTTTGGGAATCGAGCAAAGGAAATCAAAACGAGCAGTCTCGGTTCAAAGATGTCTCAGAGCTGGAGGTAAGCATAATGATTTGGATAACGTCGGCTATACAGATAGGCACCATACGTTTTTCGAAATGTTAGGCAATTTTAGTTTTGGAGATTACTTCAAAGAAGAAGCTATTCATTTTGCATGGGAGTTTATTACAGAAGAACTCAACATTGATTCAGATCGATTGTGGTTTAGTGTTTTCAAGGATGATGAAGAGGCTGCTGCTATTTGGCTGGATCAAATTAAAATCAATCCAGATCGGTTGGTTCGAATGGGAGAAGCCTCTAATTTTTGGTCAATGGGGCAAACGGGACCTTGCGGTCCGTGTACCGAAATTTTTTATGATCATGGACCTCATATAGAGGGTGGACCGCCAGGTTCTGAATCCGAAGAAGGAGATCGATTTGTTGAAATATGGAATCTCGTTTTTATGCAATTTGAACGAGCAGAAGATGGCCAGTTAACTCAGCTGCCAAAACCATCAGTGGATACAGGCATGGGTCTTGAAAGGATTGCAGCCGTGATGCAAGGGGTACAAAGCAACTACGAGATTGATCTTTTTAAAAATGTTATTAAAGCAGTCTCTTCTCTGATTGGTGATACCGGCAGCAATAATCACTATCGAGTCATTTCAGATCATATTCGGGCAGCAGCTTTCCTAATATTGGATGGCGTGAGTCCTGACAGAGAAGGTCGAGGTTATGTTTTGAGAAGGATTATCAGAAGAGCTCTCCGCCATGGATATGAACTGGGAGTCGAGGAACCATTTTTTCATGAGGTCATAGATCCTTTAGTCAAGGAAATGGGTGAAGCTTACCCTGACTTGGCTCAGAAAAGTGAATACATAAAACGAATTATCCTCACAGAGGAGGAGCGTTTTTCGGCTACCTTGGCGCAGGGTATGAGGTTGCTGGATAAAGAGATAGATAGCCTTTCCGGAGATACTCTCTCTGGAGAAT
>ERZ651768.235-NODE-235-length-41105-cov-15.920225_pt1 | contig 41105 bp, 37 predicted proteins | sample MGYA00514754_ERZ651768 | MGnify/ENA metagenome assembly ERZ651768
TGACCTCGGATACGGACGATGTGTTGGACGCGGCTTCGCCACCGCCGGACCGAATCTCGTCGACCACGTCGTCGGCGATCATGCCGTCGCCGGTACCGTCGGTGTTGCCCCCCAGGTCGTTGACGACGATACGGGCGCCTTCGTTGGCCATCGCGAGCGCGATGTCTCGTCCAATACCCCTACCGGCACCGGTAATGACGGCCACTTTGTCGTCCAGACGTCCCATAAAACACTCCCAATCAGTCGCTGTTTTTGTCGCGATGATGGTATTCGCTATTCGACACGATTGCTCTGTAGATCCTAAGATGCGTTGATATTGGGGACCTGGGGACGAAAGCCGATGTATGGTGACGCAACGCTTAAGCAAGTGCAGGCGATGGCCGACGACGGGTGCACCCACATGGTGTTGCTCATGCGGCACTCTGCCCGTGAATTCAATCCCGACGTTCATGATCTCGAGAATCCTCTAACGGACGAGGGGAGGGAGCTGTCGAAGCGACTGGGACGTCAGTTACCAAACGCCTATACCCTCCGTGGGTATGCCTCACCCGCCGAGCGGTGTGTGGAAACCGCACAACTTTGTCTTGACGGCCACGCAGCTAAGGGTGGATCGGTTACGCGGGTCCGGCCGGTCGAAGGTCTTGGAGTCTTCTATGTCCTCGATCAAATGAAAATGTATCGGGTGATGCGGGACATGGGAACACTGCAGCAGTTCGTTTCGGCATGGTCGGAGAGCTCTATCCCCGAAGATGCCCTGATCCCGGCGCAGGAAGCGGCACGGATTCTCATGCGAGTGGTGACCGAGAAATTGAATCAGTCCGTGGCTGAAAAACAAATCGACGTTTGCGTCTCCCACGACCTTTCTCTTTACCTCGTTCGTGACCGACTGCTGCGAGAATCGCCGGATCAAGGCCCTGTCGAGTTTCTCGATACATTGCTGGCGTTTCGACGTGACAATCGGGTTTGGTTGCAAAGTGCTCGGACGAACCCCGTCGATATCACCGCGGAGCTAGCGCGCTAGGGCAGCGTATCGAGGAATTCGCCCAGAATTTCATTGAACCTACCGGGCTGTTCGAAATAGGTCGAGTGGCCAGCCCCCTCCACAAAACTTCGGTCTGCGCCGATGTCATCGGCGACTGCGGATAACACGTGTGGTGGAAACAAGGGATCGAGATCGCTGGCAAGGACGTGAAACGGGACCTTGCTGTCCAGCACTTGTTGCGGAGAGACTCCGACTTCATTGTCGCGAATGTTCGGTGCCGATCCGATGTTGAATGCGGCTATCTGCTGGTATAGCAAAGCCCGATCCGGGTGGGTCAACGCAAAAGGCTCACTGATCGCGCGATTAATAAGTCCGCCGCCTTCGGCGATACGTTCGGTTAGTTGGGTCCAGTTATCGGCCACAACCTGGTTCTGAACCGCGCCCGGTGTGTTTGCCAAAAACACGCCGCGGACACGATCAGGATTAAACACCGCGGCCCGCACGCCGGTCCAGCCGCCCATGGATTGGCACACGATGGTGGCGGAGTCGATCTCGGCGGCATCCAGTATTGCAATGAGATCGGATTCGAAGAGCAGCGCGTTTTGTTGTTCGGGTGGACAAACTGACCGACCGAACCCGCGATGGTCGAACACCACGACTCGGTACGAATCGCTAAAAGTGGGCACTTGTTGCCACCAGCTTGCGGCATTGCCACCGGCACCGTGGGCAAAAACCAAGGCACCGTTGGATGATTCCGAGTTTCCGTGCAGTTCGAAATAAAGCTCGACGCCGTCGTTTATTGCGCTGGGCATAGGACGTTCTCCCTTTTTAGCGCGTTTCGTCCATTGTGCGTCGATGTGTAATCGAATTGATAGAGCGCACCTGCGAGGTGAGAGCCGAGGTGCCGTTTCGAGGGTGTTTTGACGACACGTTTCGTAGTAGGTGAGAATCGTGTTCTCGATGGCCGGACTGAGCGTTTACTGTGAACACGCCAAGATTCGTATACATACTAGTAGCATGCGTTGGCACACTACACGCTAGCGTTGCCGATACCGTCTATGGCGAATCGGGCATGGTGGTCTCGCGTTCGCAGATCGCGAGCAATGTCGGTCTAGAAACTTTGAAACAAGGTGGCAACGCGATTGATGCGGCGGTCGCCACGGCGTTTACCCTCGCCGTTACGCATCCATCTGCCGGTAATCTCGGCGGCGGTGGATTTATGGTGATCTGCCTTGCCGATGGGACCCAGATCGTTAACGATCATCGTGAAAAGGCACCCATTGACGCAAGCCGAGATATGTACCTCGATGCAAACGGGGACATCATCCCGGGACTGTCGCGGAATACTCATAAAGCAGTGGGCGTTCCCGGAAGCGTGGATGGACTGCTCGCTGCGTTGGAGCGTTACGGATCCTTACCCCGTGCCCGTGTGCTTGCCGATGCGATCGAGTTGGCGCGGGACGGATTTCCGCTCCCCGCCGATATCGCTCGTCAATTTGCTCAGCGGTCGGATCGACTCGGTCGATTTCCGGGGGGTCGGGCAGCCTTTCAGAAGTCTGATGGGACCAAATACGTTGCAGGCGACCTATGGAAACAGCCCGATTTAGCCAAGACCCTTGAGCGGATCGCCAGACGCGGTCGCGCTGGATTCTATGAAGGCGATACCGCCGATATGCTCGTGGGTGAAATGCGGCGTCATGGCGGACTCATCAGCCACGACGACCTGAAAGATTACCGCTCAGTATGGCGTGATCCCATCGTCGGTGCCTATCGCGATTATTCCGTCGTGTCGATGCCACCGCCTTCCTCGGGTGGCGCCCTGCTGATCCAGATACTCAACATGATGGAACCCTTTGCGGTCGGTGCGATGGGATACGGTAGTGCCGACGTCATGCACTTGATGGTCGAAGCCGAGCGACGGGCGTACGCGGACCGCGCAGAGCACCTGGGCGACCCGGATTTTTATCGTGTTCCCCTCCAACAACTCGTTGACAAGGGCTATGCGCGACAACGCTTTAAGGGGTTTGATCCAGATCGCGCCGGGATCTCCGCCGGCGTGAACGCCGGGGCGTTTGCGCACGAGAGCAAGGAGACAACGCACCTCTCGATCATGGATCGAAACGGCAACGCGGTAGCGCTGACCACGACCTTGAATAGCGGATACGGATCGCACATCGTCGTCGAAGGTGCGGGATTTCTCCTTAACAACGAAATGGATGATTTTTCCTCTAAGCCGAACACGCTGAACCAATTCAATTTGATTGGTCGAGAAGCCAATGCCATCGAGCCTCGCAAACGGATGTTGAGTTCAATGACGCCGACGGTCGTGCTACGAGACGGCAAGCCGTTTCTTGTGACGGGATCTCCGGGTGGTTCGACCATCATTACCACCGTGTTGCAGGTCCTCGTGAACGTCATCGATCACGGCATGACGTTGTCGGAAGCGGTTTCGTCGCCACGTTTTCATCATCAGTGGATCCCAGACTCGATCACCGTCGAGGCAGATAGCTTTAGCGCGGAAACGCTCGATGCGCTTCGGAAGAAAGGCCATTTAGACATTCGCCCTGCGCGTTATGGCCTCGGTGATGCGAATTCCATCATGCGGGTAGACGGCGTGTTGCACGGAGTAGAGGATCCGCGAACACAAGGCGGCGCTGCGGGTTACTGACGATATTTCTCCGGTGCCTGGGGACATTTTTGCTGAATTCAAGGTCTTGATTGCTTAGACAAAGGCCGCATTTAGATACCGAAGACAATCGAAAAAAGGAGCTTCGGTGATGAACTTAGTTCAGTGGAATCCGTTACGAGATTTTGATGATTTTTTTGACCGGTATGGAACGACGGGCCGTACGTTTTGGCGTGGGGGTGAGCCCGGACACGATTGGTTGCCGTTGGTAGACGTTCGTGAAACCGACGAGGGATATCGCTTGGATCTAGAGATCCCGGCAGTGGATCCGAAGGACGTGTCGGTAAGGTTGGACGAGCGAGTGCTAAGCATTTCTGGCGAGCGCCCGTTTGATGCTGTGGATGAGGGCCAGCGACTACGTCATCGGGAGCGCCGCTACGGCCGGTTCACCCGAAGTTTTCGCTTACCCGAAGACGCCGATGGTGACAACGTCGTTGCCGATGCACGCAACGGGGTATTGTCGATTATGGTTGGCAAACGTTTGCAGCCAGAGGGCAAGGTCATCGAAGTTCAATTCGCTTCGTAACCCGAGCTTGGCGAGCGGTCACTCGCTCGCCACAAGCGGTGCGTGATACTTCCGCACGGGTTGGACCATCTTGTTTGGTGGTTTAACGGATCGCGAGCACGGGGAACAGGAAAGAGTACACTACGCGGCCCGGTTCTGGGCCCGTGCGAGGGTCCGCCACCGTACTCCGAATGCTCAATCATGTGTGGGAAGGACGTTAAAGGGTCATGAGTCTTGATAGTTTCAATAGCAAACGAACGTTAACGGCTGGGGGAAACGAGTACGTCTATTTCAGTATCGATGCAGCAGAACATGAAGGACTAGGTAACGTCTCCCGTCTTCCGGTTTCGCTTAAGATTCTGCTCGAAAATCTTTTACGTTTCGAAGACGCTCTTACGGTTACGACCGACGACATTCGTGCCCTTGGCAATTGGGTAGCGAATCCGCCCAATGCCCAAGAGATTGCCTACCGACCTGCGCGCGTGCTCATGCAGGATTTTACTGGCGTGCCCGCGGTCGCCGATTTGGCGGCCATGCGTAGCGCTGTCGTTGATGCGGGACACGATCCCAGGGTGATTAACCCGCTCTCCCCGGTGGATCTTGTCATTGATCATAGCGTTATGGTGGATAACTTCGGCACCGAGGACGCGTTCGACAAAAACGTGGCAATTGAAATGGAGCGCAACCGCGAACGGTATCGGTTTCTCCGATGGGGACAGAGCGCGTTTGACAACTTTCGGGTCGTGCCGCCCGGTACGGGGATTTGTCACCAAGTTAATTTGGAGTACTTGGCCAAAGTGGTTTGGACCGAGGCGACGGATGGAGAGGTTCTGGCGTACCCGGATACCTTGGTGGGGACCGACAGTCATACCACCATGGTTAATAGCCTTGGGGTATTGGGTTGGGGCGTTGGTGGTATTGAAGCGGAGGCCGCCATGCTCGGTCAGCCGGTATCGATGCTCGTTCCCGATGTCGTTGGGTTTCGGCTCACCGGCAAGCTAGCGGATGGCATTACCGCCACTGACCTTGTCCTCCGAGTTGTGGAAATGCTTCGTGCATTTGGTGTGGTGGGTAAATTTGTCGAGTTTTTTGGCGATGGCCTGGACCATCTACCGCTCGCCGACCGCGCCACGATCGCCAATATGGCGCCTGAGTATGGGGCCACTTGCGGGATCTTTCCGATCGACCAAGAAACGGTCAATTATTTGCGCCTTTCCGGACGTGACCGTGACGCGATTGAACTTGTCGAGTCCTATGCAAAAACCCAAGGCATGTGGCGTCGTCAAGAGAACGAACCCGTGTTTACCGCGACCCTTGAGTTGGACATGGGAACAATCGAACCAGCGCTAGCGGGACCGAAAAGACCTCAGGACCGGGTCATGATGCGTGACATGAAGACGGTTTTTGACGAAGGCCTGGAACTGACCGGACGAACACCGGATGCGCAGCGGGTACCGGTGACAGGAAAGGACTATGACCTCGGTCACGGCGACGTGGTGATTGCTGCGATCACGTCCTGTACGAATACGTCCAATCCCGCCGTGATGCTGGCCGCGGGGTTGGTTGCCCAAAAGGCCAACGCGCGTGGCCTGACCGTTAAACCGTGGGTCAAAACGTCGTTGGCGCCCGGATCAAAGGTTGTTACGGAATACCTCGAACAAACGGGTCTGCAGGCCTCGCTCGATGCGGTCGGATTTCATCTGGTCGGATACGGATGTACGACATGTATCGGTAATTCCGGCCCATTGGATGAGGCCGTGTCGGCCGCGATCTCAGATGGCGATCTTGTGGTGGCGTCGGTGCTTTCGGGAAACCGCAATTTTGAGGGCAGGGTGCACCAGGAAGTTCGTACCAATTGGCTCGCTTCGCCACCGCTCGTTGTCGCGTATGCGCTTGCAGGAACGACCCGTATCAACTTGTCGGAAGATCCGATCGGTGAAGCCGCCGATGGAAACCCGGTATACCTACACGATATTTGGCCGTCGAACAGCGAAGTTCGTGAAGCAATAAGCCAGGTGTCGGCCGATATGTTCGAGCGTCAGTATGCTGATGTATTCAGTGGCCCGGAGTCATGGCAGGCGATCGATGTTAGCGATGCGAACACCTATGCGTGGGAGAACTCTACCTACATCAAGCAGCCACCGTTCTTTTCGGTCGGCGCGAGTCTTAACCAGGGTGTGGAAATTCGAAAGGCTCGGGTTCTCGCGGTATTAGGCGATTCCGTTACGACGGATCACATTTCGCCGGCCGGGGCAATCCAGCCTGCAAGTCCTGCAGGTGAATATCTGCAGCAACATGGCGTTAACGTTGTTGACTTCAATTCCTACGGTAGCCGGCGCGGTAATCACGAAGTGATGATGCGGGGAACATTCGCCAATATACGCATCCGCAATGAAATGGTGCCCGGTACCGAAGGCGGTTACACCACGCATATTCCGACGGGCGACCAGCTTTCTATTTACGACACCGCCGTGCGTTATCAAGGCGAGGACATCCCCTTGGTCATTTTTGCGGGGAAGGAGTATGGCACCGGCTCAAGTCGTGACTGGGCAGCGAAGGGGACCCGTTTGTTAGGGATCAAAGCCGTGATTGCGGAGAGTTTCGAACGGATCCATCGTTCCAACCTGATTGGGATGGGCGTCCTGCCGCTACAGTTTCTCGAGGGAGAGACGAGGGCGACGCTGGCAATCCAAGGTGATGAAATCGTTGACATTATGTTGCCTGCCTCGGACGTCGAAGTCGTTCCCCGCCAACGTCTTGAGCTTCGGATCGCCCGTCCGGACGGGACCGTTCAAGTCGCGATTGTTGAAAGCCGGCTCGATACAGAAAACGAGATCGAATACTTCAAGAGCGGAGGTATCTTGCAGTACGTATTGAATAACCTCGTTGCCGGATAAGCTCGATTCTTGCTGGATGGTTCGTACTCGGCTTCGTAATTTGTAGGGTGTTGGCAACTCCAACCTAAGTTCGTCATCAAGTGAATCAACCGACCTTCGCCGTACCCAAAGCCATTGTCTTCGACATGGATGGAACCCTGATCGATTCCGAACGACTCCAATTGCAGTGTTTCATGGAAGTGACCAGACAATACGGGTACGAAGCCAGGAAAGAACTCTACCTCCAATGCATTGGCGCTACTGGCGCTATGGCGCGGAAGATCCTGGCCGAGGCGTACGGCCCGCAGTTTCCGTTACAGAATGTCCTGACGGATTGGCGTGAGCGTTACGACGAGCTACTCGCTTCGGGTGAATTGCGATTGAAAGAGGGCGCCCGGCCTTTGCTGGAAACAGCGACGACGCACGGAATCCCGTGCGCACTAGCGACACAAACGCGGCGCGTGCTTGCTGAAAGAAAATTGCGATTAACCGGCGTGCTTAATTATTTTGAAGCGTTGGTGACAGGAGACGACGTGCGAAGGGGTAAGCCGGACCCAGAACATTACATGATAGCGGTCGCGAAACTTGGTGTAATACCACGGGAATGCTGGGCACTGGAGGATTCGGAGAACGGGGTGCGTTCAGCTTTAGGTGCGGGATGTGTTGTGTTTCAAATACCTGATTTGGCGCCGGTCTCCGCACCTCTCACCACCTTGGGCCAGACCATATTGAACTCCCTCGCTGATGTGGCGGATATTTTAGAGAACGCTGTCGCGACGACGATGCGTCACCATTGACGGTCGACTAGAGATACATGGCTGCGAGCACGTACGTCAGAACTAACCACATAATGATCGTTAAAGGCGCACCAACTTTGACGAAATCGCTAAATCTGTAACCGCCAGCGCTCATCACGAGGAGATTTGTTTTGTACGCCATTGGGGTTGCGTAACTCATGTTTGCACCGAATAGAACGGCGAGAATGAATGGTTCGTAGGGAAGTCCCAGTTTGGTCGCAATACCAATGGCGATCGGTGTTCCAATGACCGCGGCCGCATTGTTGGAGATCACGTTCGTAAGGATCGCAAGCAACAGCATGAGGGCTGAAAGTATGATCACGGGGGACTGACCGTGTGTGGCGTACAGGAAGACGTCGGCGATGTAATCTGTTGCACCGGTTTCGATCAGTGCCTTGCCGAGCGCGAGGCTCGCTGCGACCACAAAAAATACCGAGGGGCTAATGGCGCGAATTGCGGAGCCGAGTCGTAGACAGCCTGTAAGAAGCATCAGGAGTACGCCGCTGGTTGCGCTTACGGCGATTGGCATAAAACCGGTAGCAGCAGCGGCGACCACGGCGAGTGTTATGGCGAACGCCATTGGTGCTTTATCCGTTCGTGGAACGGCGGTCGATCCATCAAGCACCATGAATTCCGCCGACCGTTTGAGCTCGACGATCTGGTCCCGATTACCCTGCACCAGCAGCACGTCGCCCTGGCTAAGGACCACGTCATCAATCTCTTCGAACGGCGACGGTACGTCCCTTCCTTGGCGATGGAGCGCTAGAACAACGAGCTGATATCGGTCTCGAAAGTGGATCGATTTGAGGTTTGTCCGATCAAGCAGGGAGCCTTGGACTACGGCAATCTCGGCCACGGATTGATCGTCAGCGGAGAGAGGATGGGTCTCGTCAACGGCTTGATCCGAGCTGTCGCCTGAGTAGAGAGTCGCCCCCAACGCCTGGGCGTACGCGGTCAAATGTGCAGCGGTATCTTGAACCCTTAATCGATCGCCGCCGCGCAGGGTTTCATCGGGATTGGGTACGATGGCTGAATCACCTCGGCGGATGCGAAGAATTTTCATCGTATCGCCTGTTAAGGCATATGCGTCTTGGACCCTACCTCCGATCACTGGACTGCCTTCTTCGAGTACGAGTCGACCTACGAACAAGCGCGGTGACGCGTTATCCAACTCAAGTTTTCTGTCGGGCAGGAGCCTCGGCGCGATAAGCCAAAGATAGGCGATTCCCGCAAGACTCGCGATACAGGCAGGCAAGGCAAAATCGAACATGCTGAATCGAACCGCCCCTAGATCGGCTGCGATAGAAACGACCAATAGATTGGTCGACGTTCCGATGGTTGTTGCCATCCCGCCGACGAGGGTGGCAAATCCAACGGGCATTAAAATGCGCGAGGCGGAAGATCCTGTCCGCAAGCACACACTGATCAAAATAGGCAGAAATAAAACCACGATCGGCGTGTTGTTAACGAAGGCCGACAAGACGCCGCCGAGGATGAGCGTTACAAATAAAGCGGCAGATGGGGCGGTGCCCCAGAATTTGGCGAGGTATCTCCCAATCGGCTCTAGCGCGCCAGTCACCACCAGGCCTTGACCCACGACCATAAGGGCACAGACGGCCACCAACGCCTCGTGTCCTAATCCATAAAAAAACGCTGACGGTTTAAGGTCACCGAACGGAAAGATCGCGAAGCCCGCGGCAAGTACCGCGAGCAGTCCAAAGCTTGATATTTCGAGCGGATATCGGTCCCGCGTAAACGCCCAGAGCGCGAGAACAGTCAGAGCCATGGCACCGAGTGCGTGCAAATTGGGAACTTGCGGGAACATCATCAGCGGTAACGCTGCAACATGAGATCAAGCCTGCGGTTCAGAGGTCACGTAAAATTGTCGCGGGCGGTGTGCTAATTAGCGAGCGCGTGCCTAAATAGCCTACCGTGACCACAATCAAGGCGCCAATAAGCGGACCCACTAGCCAGAACCACGGCCTTGATTGATAGGGCATCTCAAAGACTTGGGACTCCAGTGCGTAGACGGTGATTTCAGCGCCAACGACGGCAACTACTCCCGCGAATAGTCCCAGGATAGCGAATTCGCTCGCGAGCGATCCCGCGATGAGTCGACGCGACCCACCCAGCGTTCTGATTAGGGCATGTTCTTTCATGCGCTGATCGCGACTTGCTTGAATGGAAGCAATGAGCACAAGGGCGCCTGCCCCCAAGACAAGAAACAGAACCAACTCGACGGCTTGAGTGACACGGGAAACAATTTGCTTTACCTGGTTAATCAGCTCATCGACCTCGATGACGGTAATGGTGGGGTATTTAGTAAGGATGTCATTAAGGAAGCGCTTGCGATCGGGAGAAAGATAGAAGCTTGTCATAAAGGTTGCTGGCACGTCGGCGAGCGCGGCCTCGGAGAATATGATGAAGAAATTAGGCCGCAAGCTATCCCACTCGACGGTACGTACATTGGCCACTTTTGCGACGACTTTGAGGCCACCGAGATCAAACGTTAACTGGTCGCCAACTTGCAATCCCCAACCAAACGCGTACCCCTGCTCGATCGAGACGAGGGATTCTTGAGTGTCGCTGGGCCACCAGGAACCGGCGATCATTTTGTTGTTCGGTGGAGGTTCGTTGGTCCAGGTGAGGTTACGTTCGGACGATAAACGAGGGCCACCCCGATCTGCTGAGCGACTCCGTCGTTGATAATCGCGAACCGGGACCTCGTTCACAGCCTCGATACGGCCACGCATCATGGGAAAAAGCTTCCCGTCATAGTCTGTGTGCTCTTCGAGAAGCGACTGCATCGCACCGACCTCGTTGCTCGTCACATTCATAACGAAGTGGTTCGGTGCATTTTCGGGAATTTGTTGTCGCCATTCGTCGATGAGGGACGTCCGTATCAACACCAAGATGAGTAGCAACATAATAGCGAGACCAAAGATCATGATCTGGGCGACGTTTTCTCGCCGCCGACGTTGTAACCCGGCGAGTGCAAGCCGCCAAAGACTACCCGCTTGCATTCCGGCTAGGCGTCCGCCACGTAGTAATAATGTCGCGATGACGCCGAACACCAGACACACCAAACAACCGCCAGCGAGTGCCCAGAACGTCAGCCACAAACTGTTGCTGTACCAAACGAGAAGGATCAACGCACCGCACGTTCCGAGCCCATAGGTAATGAGTCCAGACGTGGTTGTGACGTTGAGTTCACGCCGGACAGCGCGCATTGGTGATATGTTCTTGAGTGCTAATAAAGGAGGCAGTGCGAACGCGATGAGGCAAATGAATCCCGTCGCAGCGCCCAACCAAAGCGGTCGCGTGCCTGGCAAAGGCAGGTTGGTCGGTAAATAGGTCGCGAGCAGTTGCACGATTCCTAAGTGAATGCCGGCGCCGAGTAATAGACCTAAAACCACACCACCCACGCCTAGAACCGTGAGTACGCCGAAGTATCCCCACTGGATTTCATTCGGGGTGGCGCCTAATGTTTTCAGAACGCTCACGTGATCGTAATGACGCTTTGCGTACCGGTTCGCCGAGAGGGCGACCGCGATACCGGCCAAGATTACGGCAAGCAGCCCTCCGAGCAACAAGAAGCTCTCGGCTCGATCCAGCGCTGAACCAATCGATGGACTCGATTCTCGGATGCTTTGCCAACGATAGTTGCCACTTGCCGTAAATTGATCGCGAAATCGCTCTCGAAACTCATTAAGCACGCGGTCGTCGCCGGCGAGGAGGAGCCGATATCCGATGCGGCTTCCTGGTTGTATGACCCGGGTTGCGGGCACGTCGGCCAGCCGCATCAAAACGCGAGGTCCGAGATCAAATAAGCTTCCGCCGCGGTCGGGTTCGGACGTCAAGACCCGAGATATTTTTAGTTTTTCATAGCCGACCTGAACGAAGTCTCCAAGGACCACGCCGAGTGAAGGGAACAAACGTGAATCAAGCCAAACCTCCCCGCGCTCAGGGAGGGATTCCGTGGGACGATCGGTGGTGAAAGGTTGATCGGATATTCGCAAGGTACCGCGCAATGGATAAGTTTCGCTTACTGCTTTGACGCTCACTAACTGGTTGCGGCCAGCGGACGTCTCGGCGTACACCATCGACGGGAACAATAACGTGTCGGAGATGGCCAACCCTTGAGAAATCGCTCCAGCACGAAACGAATCTGGAATGGGCTGACTACCGGAAAGGACCCGATCGGCAGCCAAGAAACTGGTCGATTCAGCTAGCAACGCCTGATGGAGCCGTTCAACGAATAGCGTGATAGCGCTCACCGTACCCACAGCGACGAGCAGGGCCGCAAGTAGTAGTCGCAGTTCCCCAGCACGCCAATCGCGAGCGACCAGTCGCAGTATTAAACGAGCGTTCATGGGACGGTCCGGCCTTCGGCAAGAGTCATCCGTCGATCACAACGACCGGCTAGTGACTCATCATGGGTAACGAGCACGAGGGTCGTATGTTCCTCGCGGTTTAGTTCGAACAGTAGATCCGCGATCCGGGCACCCGTCGTTAAATCGAGGTTTCCTGTCGGTTCATCAGCAAATAGAACACGCGGCCTAGAGGCGAACGCTCGGGCCATAGCGACGCGTTGTTGTTCCCCGCCTGATAATTGACGCGGATAGTGTGTGGTCCGTTCGGCCAGACCCACTCGTTCTAGATACCTGGATGCCGCTTGCATCGGTTCGGGATCGCGACGTAGTTCGGCCGGGAGCATCACGTTTTCGAGCGCAGTTAAGCTATCAATCAATTGGAAGGTCTGGAAAACGAAACCGACGCAACGAGCCCGTGCCTTTGCACGTTCTTCCTCTGACATTGCGGTGATCTCTTCGCCGTCTAAATGAACGGTCCCCGATGTCGGTAGGTCCAGGCCCGCCAAGAGTCCCAGGAGTGTTGTTTTCCCCGATCCGGACTGTCCGAGGATGGCGACCGCTTCGCCGGAATTGATTTCGACGTCGACGCCATCCAAGATCGTAAGCAACCCCTCTGCGGTTGTGACGGACTTGACTAGCTTGTTTGCACGGAGAATTGGTGTGGCCATGTCACTTCGGACCTTGGTGCTTCTGGCGTTCGTGTCATTCATATCGATCGCGAGCGCTGCGAGTGAAAGGGCACTAACGGTTGTCGTGATGGGCGACAGTATCAGCGCCGCATATGGGATTCAACGCGAGCAAGGTTGGGTCGCACTTTTGGGCCAACGACTACGTCAGCACTCAAGGGCGACAAATGTCGTTAACGCCAGCCTCAGCGGAGAGACCACGGCCGGTGGACGGGTTCGGATGATGCGGATTCTCGAATCACATAAACCGGACGTCGTCATCCTTGAACTGGGCGGCAACGATGGACTTCGTGGATACCCCGTCGCGTCTATTCGAGAAAACGTGGAAGTCATGGTGAAACTTGCCCGGGACCACGGCGCTGCGGTCATCATTCTCGGCATGGCTATTCCTGCCAATTACGGCCCCCGGTACACAAACGCTTTTCGAGCCGTATTTACAGAAACAGCACTGGACACGGGCAGTCAGTTGGTTCCCTTTCCTGAGGGCATTGCAACTGTCGATGAGTTGATGCAAGCCGACGGCATTCACCCCAATGCAAAGGCTCAGTCAAAGCTGCTGGACAATGTATGGCCTGTGCTAAAGCAGGTACTGGATAGTCGGTCGAAGGGTTAATCGCTAGAAAGTGGCGTTATCGGAAGGCGTCAATTTTTTCGATAGCTACTCCGACGAGTCTAGATGAAGCCCTGCTGAAACGTGCTGTAGAGCACCAACGTGACGATGCCCCCTATTGCGCGCGAGTGACTCTTGGCGTTCGCGTTCGCGAAACCCGTCCTTCTGATTGCTACTAGTTTCGTTGATGCAGCGATGGCAACTGATGCCGAAGAGATAATGTTTTGAGCGTTTATCGCTGGCCGAGATAGGCCGACGGCACGCGTGGCATTGATCGTAGGTTCCCTGACGAAGATTGCTGTCGAGAGCGACGCGCTGATCGAAGACGAAACACTCGCCGGACCAGAGATTGTCGGCGTCATCAACCTCGGCTAAATAGTTCAGAATCCCGCCGTCTAGCTGATAGACCTGGTCGAATCCTTGTTCAGTGAGGAATTGAAATGCTTTTTCGCAGCGGATCCCACCGGTGCAATACAGAGCCAGTTTTGAGTCGGTCGAGGGGTCGAGCTCACGTTCGACGAATTTTGGAAAATCCCGAAACGATACGGTGTTGGCGGGAATCGCGTTGGGAAATCCGCCGATCTCGGTCTCGTATTTGTTGCGGGTGTCTATCACCGTGACTTGGGGCGAGTCGATGAACGCGTTCCACGCCTCCGGAGCAATGCGAGGACCTGAAGCGCTTGACGGTTGATATTCCCGGCCGAAACTGACGACTTCGGGTCGTACCCGAACTTTGAGACGATCGAAAACTACGTTGTCGGCACGTGACGAGGACCACTTGCAGTTGAGGTTCTTGAAACGCACATCGGTGCCCAAATCGACAATAAAGGCTTCGAGGCTGTGACGTGTGTTTGCCGCGAGGGTCGCGTTGAGACCCTCGGGTGCGATCAACACGGTGCCCACGAGCCCATGCTGCTCACAGAGGGAATTTATTGTGTGGCGCAGCGCCTCGGGCTCTGGGACGACGACAAAACGGTAAAAAGTGACAACACTCGGCATTTGCGATCAATTTTTTCAGCTATCGCCACCCAAGCAAGGTGGTGACATCGGAGCCTTGCCGAATCGTTCTTCCCAGTCCGTACGGGTGTAGGCGTGAATCGCAAGAGCGTGGATCGGTCCACGCAACTCGTCTTCGAGTATGCGGTTGACCATCCGATGCCGGGCCACCCGCCCAGCGTCGTTAAATTGTTCGGTCACAATGACGACTTTAAAGTGAGACTGAGAACCGTCTGGTACATTGTGATTGTCGCTTTCGTTGACAACCTCGAGATGCAACGGCTCGAGTGAGCTCAATTTACTTTCGATTTGCTGCTGGACGTTCACATCCAAGACTCCATTGGCAGAATCGCGGTGCTTTTAGCTGCGCGCAGCTCGATTTTACCGTGCATAGCATCTCGGTAGCACCCTCATTAAAATAGGGTTGTTTGAGTCACCGTTACGACCGAGGAAAAATCGTGCTGGCTGTCCTATCTCCTGCAAAAACACTTGATTTTGACGCAGTTGCGCAATCGCAGAAGAGCTCGGAACCGCGATTTGCGATGCAGGCGAATGAGTTAGCCACTCACCTGCAATCATTTTCGCCGGCGGATCTTTCGGACCTGATGGGCGTAAGTGCCAAGCTCGGTGAATTGAATGCAGATCGATTTGGTCACTGGGGCAGCGACGCCACACCTCAAAAGCAGGCGATTTTGGCATTCAAGGGCGACGTCTATATGGGTCTTGAGGCATGGACCTTCGGCGCAAGGGAGCTCACGTCCGCGCAACGTCGGCTAAGGATCCTCTCTGGGCTTTATGGCATGTTGCGACCGCTCGATATGATCCATCCATATCGCCTAGAAATGGGAACCCGACTTCAAATCAACGGGGCTGGAAGCCTCTATGATTTCTGGGGCGCGTCGATCACGGACTCGATCAACGACGACCTCAAGAGTCATCGCAATAGGATTCTCGTTAACTTGGCGTCGAACGAGTATTTCGATTCGCTGGATAGCAAACGCATTGACGCGCGAATCATCACGCCGGTGTTTAAAGACCTGCATAAGGGTAAGTACAAATTCCTTAGCTTTTATGGAAAACGGGCGCGTGGACTCATGGCACGCTACCTGGTTCAGCATAAAGTCGAGACGGTCAAGGCGATTGAAGCGTTCGCCGTCGACGGCTATCGGTATAGCGAAACCGAGAGTCGGGACAATACCCCGGTATTCCTTCGCGACGCGCCAGCAGCGGAGTAATCACCTGACCCCAGAGGTTCGGTCGGTAATCGGGTAGTACCGAGACGGGTGGAACCAATCAAACTATGCAGGGTTTCGTACCAACATAAGGTCCCCTAGCTGCACTTTTCGCAGCCGAAGTGGTTTTCTCTTGCTAGCCCGGATATTCAATATTTCGACGACGAAAGCAAACGTCATGGCGGAATACAAATACCCCTTCGGGACATGAAGTCCCCATCCTTCTACGGTTAGCGTAAAACCGATGAGCACCAAGAATCCGAGGGCAAGCATCTTGATGCTTGGATGCGCGGCGACGAACTCGGCCACGGCGTTGGCAGCCAGCATCATAACTAATACCGCGCAAACGATGGCAGCAATCATCACGGGAACCTCCTGCACCAGACCGATGGCCGTGATCACTGAATCCAATGAGAACACCACATCGATCAACGCGATTTGGATCAACACCGCTATAAAACTTGCGGTACGCGCGCCTTCCTCGTATTCATCCTCGACTTCCAGCGCGTTGTGAATTTCCCGCGTGGCTTTGAATATGAGAAACACACCACCGCCTAGCAGAATGAAGTCACGGATTGAAAAGTCTTGTCCCAGCGCTTCGTACACAGTGGTCGTCAAACTCATAATCCATGCGATCGAAAGCAGCAGCAGTATGCGTAAGCCCATGGCCAGTGCGAGTCCTAGATACCGTCCTCGAGCTTGCTGATGATCGGGCAATCGATCCGTTAACACCGTGATGAAGATGATGTTATCGATGCCGAGGACGATCTCTAGCATCGTCAGCATGATGAACGCGCCCCAGATTTCAGGACTCAGTAAAAGTTCCATAGGTGCCTCTGAGCGGTTTCCGGCCTAGCGGCATTGAAACATAGTTCAGTTACTATGCCGCTCAGCGAAAGGAGTAACGAGATGGAGTTGGATCAAAGCAGATCGGACGAAGCACTAGAAGCCGCAGTTTTCCGGCGCTTACTCGCCCACATGGATGAACGGACGGACGTGCAGAATATTGATCTCATGAATCTTGCGGGCTTTTGCCGCAATTGTTTATCTAAGTGGTATGTGGCCGCAGCTGAAGAACGCGGGATCGACGTTGATTACGAGTCAGCTCGTGAGATCGTCTACGGTATGTCGTACCCGGACTGGAAGAAAAAATATCAAACCGAGGCTAATCCGCAACAAATGGCCCAATTCGAAGAAGAAAACCATCAATCGTCGTGAGAAACGATGTGTCCGAATACCAGAAACGCCGCTGGTGATTAAATGGGGTGTCGCGACGGCGGCGTTTATTCGGTGACCGAACGCTTCAATAAATTCTGGAGCGAGTGGCGGAGCTTTGTTGTTTTCGTGGTCGTCATGCTCGTTTTCCGCTCGGCCATCGCCGACTGGAATCAGGTGCCTTCCGGCAGCATGAAGCCCTCGATCCTGCCTGGAGATAGGATCGTCGTTGACAAACTGGCGTACGATCTTGCAGTCCCTTTCACCTGGGTTCGAATTTTTCGGTGGGGCGAGCCAAACCGTGGAGACGTCGTCACGTTTGATAATCCACAAGATGAGCGCCTCTTTGTCAAACGGGTGATCGGAGTCCCCGGCGACGTGGTTGAACTGCGTCGGAACCGGCTTTTCATCAATGGTGACAAGGCTAGCTATGAGCCGCTCGGGCCCGATGAAATTGCCAAGCTCCCGATTCCGGATGCAAGCGCCCACCGCTTTTTTCGGGAGACCGTTTTGGGCGACTCCCGCGTGATTATGGTGAACCGTCGAGCCACGGGGACCTACTCGACGTTTCCGCCGCAAGAAATTCCAGCCGGGTATTACCTGATGCTCGGTGACAATCGTGACAACAGCAGCGATTCCAGAAGGATCGGACTGATTACGCGCGACCGTATCATGGGTCGGGCGCACGCGGTCGCATTTTCAGTAGATCTCGACAAGTACTACTTACCGAGGTTGGCTCGATTCTTTACGGATCTTCCTTGATCATTTTGTGCGCTCCTAGATTTGCGTCGAAGAATTCGTCTAGACACCACGACGAGGGCAGCCAACATCATGCATCCGAGCACAATAAGGGCGCTGGATAAAAAGAATTCGAGCAGTCGATCTAAATCGAGCTCAAATTCGTTGGCTAGCCACGTGATACCAATGATTGTGGTGATGCTGCCTAGCAGCGCGGTCCGTGTCAGGTTTCGTTTCATTTAGGGTCGCTGATTAAGTCGGACGCAATGTCTGTCACCGACGCTTCGATCCGTAATTTGGTCGACCAACAAAGGGCCGCATGCGCCCTTGAACCCAGTTGTCCAGCGACCCTGTCCATACATATCCCGGATGGCAATACTGATCACGCAAGTGCGAGGGTCAAGCCGGTTGGCGCGATGCCGTCGTGTGATCGGTAAGTAGCCTGGTTCGAACACGAGTCGCGACACGGATAACGGCTTTAACGTCGGACGATGTCAAGCAATTCAACCTCAAACACCAAGGTTTCGTCGGGGCCGATGTGCGGTTCGATCCTCTGAGATCCGTAGGCTAAGTTAGGCGGCACGTAGAGCATCCATTTCGATCCAACAGGCATCAATTGAAGTGCTTCGGTCCAGCCCCGAATAACCCCATCAACCCGAAATTGCGCCGGCGACTGTCGTGCTCGAGAACTGTCAAACACGGTACCGTCAATCAAAGTCCCCACGTAGTGCGTACTGACCGTGTCTCTTGGTCCCGGGCGGGTACCGCGGCCTTGCACCAGAACTTTGTATTGGAGGCCGGAGTTCGTTGTTATTACGCCGGGGAGCGTCTTGTTTTTGTCGAGAAACGCTTCTCCGCTCATCGACTCGGGCAATCGCTGAGTTGCTTTAATTTTCTCGTCGCTATCATTCGGAGACGTCGATTCGGAGCTAACGCTGGGTGCGCAGGCACACAGAAACATGGCCCACACCAAGCTAGCGGTAGACAGTACTTTTCGACCGTGGTGACTCTCCGTTTGCATGAGGGGTCCTTGTTACGACGAAACCGCATTATTCCGCGCCTCGGGAAAATGTGCCATTCCTCGTGCAATTCGCTAGATCCACAGTGGGGTTACATTCTGGTCGCTCCGTGCGACACTGATTGGAGGCCATCCGGCCGAGCGAAAAATGTCTGGGCCGGCAGATAGGTGCGAAACGAGTTATCACTATGAGCTGGTTTGTAGGGGACTGAACGCAGTATGGGCAATCGGAAAAAACTAGCTGCCGGGCCATTTGCGGTTCTAACGCTCATCGTTTCCGTTGTTGTTTGCGCACAAGAAGGACAAGTCGCGTTCAACGAAAGTCATGCTCGAGATCTCGAGCCGCTCGCGATCCATCCACGTACGAGCCTCACCATCGTGGATCAAATTCGACACAACCACTTTATTAAAAAGCCACTAGACGACTCGGCGTCGAGCGAAATATTTGATAAGTACGTCAACACGTTGGATCCGGGACACGCGTACTTGCTCCAACCCGATCTCGACGCACTGAACAAGTACAGATATCGGCTAGACGAGGCGTTGAAGCACGGTGACTTGAAACCCGCCTTTGCTATTTACAATACTTTTCAAGCGCGCCTTCTGAACCGCCTCGATGCGCTCATAGCAGGTCTTGAAGACGGGGTCGAAAAAATTAACTTCGATGCCGACGAGACGCTTCAGATAGATCGCGAGACTGCCCCATGGTCTGAGAATGAGGCCGCGAATGATGCCCTTTGGGAGCGTCGTGTTAAAGCGTCGATCCTCAGTATGAAACTTAATGAGAGAGATCTAAGCGACATTCAGGACGTGTTACTTAAGCGCTACCGGAACCGGCTGAAACAGGCCCGGCAAACTCGATCAGAAGACGCCTTTCAGCTGTACATTAACGCATTTGCTTCCACGTACGACCCCCATACTCAATATCTTTCTCCTCGGTCATCCGAGAACTTCAATATGAGTATGTCGCTGTCGTTGCAGGGGATTGGCGCGGTATTGCGAACGGAAGACGATTACACCTCAGTGGTAAGACTCGTGACTGCAGGACCAGCGGATAAAGCGGGCGAATTAAAGCCGTCGGACCGAATCGTGTCTGTTGGACAGGGCGAACGCGGCAAACTCATCGATGTTGTGGGTTGGCGCCTTGATGATGTCGTTGAATTGATTCGAGGTCCGAAAGGCACGATTGTCCGACTCGAACTTGTCGATAACTCCGGCGATGAAGAATCCAGTCGGGTGATTCGGATAAAGCGAGATACCGTGAAACTAGAAGAGCAAGCCGCACAAAAAAAAGTATTTACGCTTGAGAGTGAGTTGGGAGATGTACGGATCGGTGTCTTGGACATCCCAACTTTCTATGTCGACTTCAATGCGGTGCGACGCGGAGAAAAGAATTTCAGGAGCACGACGCGTGACGTGAGCCGGCTCATTGAGGAGCTGAAGGTCGAGGGCGTCGATGGCCTAGTGGTTGATTTACGAAGCAACGGAGGAGGTTCGCTACAGGAAGCCCAGTCGCTGACGGGGTTATTTATTCGAACGGGTCCCACGGTTCAAGTGCGAAAAGCGCGCCGGCCTAACGCAAGAGTCTATCGTGACGAGGACGGTCGAACGGCGTGGGATGGTCCACTTGCGGTACTGGTCAATCGACTTTCTGCCTCTGCCTCTGAAATTTTTGCTGGAGCGATTCAGGACTACCAACGGGGATTGGTGATCGGCACCCAGACGTTCGGCAAGGGCACGGTTCAGACGTTGGTCCCTTTGAACCGCGGCCAACTGAAAATCACCGAAGCAAAATTCTATCGGGTGTCGGGGGACAGCACACAGCATCAGGGCATCGTCCCTGACATCGCGTACCCGGACGTATTCGGCATCGACAACATCGGTGAGAGCACGCTGGACGATGCGCTGACGTGGGATACGATCAAGCCGGCTGTTTATCGCCAGACGAACAACGTCCAACCCTATCTGGAGCGACTCAGGGTGAATCACGAGCGAAGGGTCGCGCAAGATCCTGATTTTGCATATCTCCGTTCCTTGTCTAACTGGAGGAGAGAGAAGCGTGCCGAAACACACATATCCCTTAATCAAACGACCCGGGTAATAGAAAAAGAAGCCGACGATGTGTGGCGGCTTGATCTAGAAAACGCGCTCCTGATTGCCAAAGGAGAGAACCCAGTAACGAGTCTCAAGGATCTTGCGGCGCGGCAAGCGCAACGAGAATCAGAGAAGATTTCCGACTCGGACGACGACCCTGACCCGCTGATCATGGAAACGGGTCACATTCTGATGGATTACATCAATTTGTCGGGGGTCAGTAGCCAGACAGCGCAAGCGTCGAACTGAGCGCAAGGACGGCCGAGATCCTTTCTATTCAAATGTTTAGCTCAGTTGAAGTTCTAACGATCGCTGTTTGATCGCGTCAACAAGCGTGTGCTCAAGCGCCTCAACCGTCAGCGTTTCTTGCTTTTCGACACCGTAGCGCCGAAGCGTCACGGTGCTGTTTTGCGCTTCTCGTTCGCCCACGACGAGTAGATTGGGGATTTTTTGAGTCGTGCCGTCGCGGATCTTTTTGGAAACTGTATCGCTGTCGGAGCCAAGCTCGGCCCGTATGAAACGCGCTCGGAGTCTGTCGACGATTTTTTGTCCGTACTCGGTGAACTGATTCGAGACAGTCAATACGCGGACTTGCACTGGCGCAAGCCATGTTGGGAACGCGCCCGCAAAGTGTTCGATCAGGAACGCGACAAAGCGTTCGTGTGTCGAAAAGGGTGCTCGGTGGATACAGTACGGCACATGATCTGCTCCGTCGGATCCGACGTAGTGAAGCCCTAATCGGCGCGGTACCGCAAAGTCAAGTTGAACGGTACTGACGGATTCATCGCGACCGGTAACCGTATGGAATTGCATATCGATCTTTGGTCCGTAGAACGCTGCTTCTCCAGGCCCGTCGACATATTCCATTTCCATTTCGTTCAGGAGTTCGGCAATGAGCCGTTCGCAGGTTTCCCATGACGTGGGGTCGTCAACGTACTTATCTTTGCCTTTGGGGTCGTGTGGGTCCCAGCGGGAAAAGCGAAGGTAATAATTGTCGAGGCCAAGAATGGCGTAGGCTTCGTCGTGCAACGCCATCACGTTTCTGAACTCGGACTTGATTTGATCCTCGGTACAGTAGATGTGGGCGTCGTTCATACTCATCCCACGTACACGCATGAGTCCACCAACCGCACCCGATTCCTCGAATCGATACACCTGGCCGTATTCCGCGAAGCGCAGGGGGAGGTCCCGGTAGCTACGTGGTTCCGACGAAAAAATCTTGTGGTGATGTGGACAATTCATGGGTTTCAAGACATAAGCTTCTTTGATCCGTTCCCCATCGTCGCCTTCTTCCGTCAGTTCCATTGGCGGATACATGCTGTCAGCGTAGTAAGGTAAATGACCGGTCTGATAGAAAAGGTCGCGACGTGCGATATGCGGCGTGGCGACGCGCTGATAATTTGCTTTGAATTCGAGTTCCTTGGCTAGCTTTTCTAGTTCGTCGCGAATGACCGTGCCATTGGGTAGCCATAGCGGCAGTCCGCGCCCAATATCATTATCAATGGCGTAAATGCTGAGTTCCCGGCCAAGTTTTTTGTGGTCCCGTAGTAAAGCTTGCTCGTACTCGTCGACGCGGAGGTCGAGGGTCGCTTTATCACTGAACGCCCACGCGTAAATGCGAGTCATCATCACGTTATCCGAGTCACCACGCCAGTACGCGCCGGCGACACTGCGGAGCTTAAAGCCGTCGCGTGGAATATCGCGCGTTGTGTCGACATGGGGCCCTTCGCACATGTCGAGGAATGGTCCGTTGCGGTAGAACAAAAGTTCTGAAACATCGTTGCGATCCAAGAGTTCGAGCGCGTATTCACGCTTGTAAGGCTCGTTCATTTCGCTGAGCTGATTGAGGGCGTCATCGCGGGACAACTCTTCGCGATAGAACCGCTGGCCCTTTTTGATGATGCGACGCATAGCCTGTTCGAGTTTGGGAAAATCCTCGTCTGTAATGGGTTCCGAGAGGATGAAATCGTAGTAAAACCCATCCTTGATGGGGGGGCCGAATCCGAGCGTCGAACCGGGACGAATTTCGAGTACGGCTTGCGCCAGCACGTGCGCGAGACTGTGTCGAATGCGGTATAAAGCATCATCTCTTTCGTCGACTTCCGTCGGCTCGCCTTGTTGCTCGAGTCCCATAGGTATCTCCTGATGCAAGACGCCGGCTCGCTAGTCTCCGCATGTCTGTATGAGAGTTCCGGTGAAATACGCCGTTTTGGCCACTAAGCGGCTCGTCGACGCGGCATGTCGGTCAATCGTACGCCACAGTAATTGGTCGCGGCGTAATCATAGAGACCGGGAGTCCGAATGCAAGGAATTCGGATTCGTTGAATTGAAGTGCAAGGCGTTGCTATTCCATATCTTCGATCGCACACTGGCGCGGCTATGGCGAAGGCAAACGTTGAACATAACAAGCTGAGCAAGAAGTTGAGGCGTTTGGTCGGGCGAGCCGTGGTTGACCACTCCATGATTGAGGAAGGCGATCGTGTGATGGTCTGTCTCTCCGGCGGAAAGGATTCGTACACGCTGCTGGATGTGTTGCGATCCTTACAGCGCAACGCGCCTGTTCGGTTCACATTATTTGCGTTGAACCTCGATCAGAAACAGCCCGGGTTCCCCTCCAATGTACTGCCCGGTTACCTCGATGAGCTGGACGTCGAATACCATATTGTCGAGGAGGATACCTTTTCCATCGTCAAGGATCTGACGCCTGACGGTAAAACCTATTGTCCGATTTGTTCACGACTTCGGCGGGGCATTCTCTACAACCGAGCGAACGTTTTAGGTGCGACAAAAATCGCCTTAGGACACCACCTTGATGACGCGGTCGAAACCCTTTTCCTCAATATGTTTTTCGGCGGCAAAATGAAATCAATGCCTCCCAAACTCCTCTCGGATGATGGTGCACATGTCGTGATTCGCCCCTTGTACTACGTCCGTGAACGAGACATTGCCCGCTTCAGCGGTTTCCAGCAACACCCTATTATTCCGTGCAATCTTTGTGGTTCGCAGGAAAACATGCAGCGACAAATTATCAAAGAGATGTGCGGTCGGTGGGATGAGATTCAGCCAGGCCGCGTCGAAAATATTGCCCGCGCCATGCAAAACCTGGTGCCTTCTCATCTGGCCGACCCCAATCTATTCGACTTTGCCGATCTCAAGCAGCAATTGCGATTATTGCCTTTAGCCGAGTGGACGGCGAGCGGTACTAGATGATCGAAATACCCCATCAAGCGCTCTCTGACGACGCGCTATGGGGAGTCATCGATGAGTACATCACCCGCGAAAGTGGAGTGACGGATGGGACGCTTGAATCAAAACGTACAGAGATTCTGCGGCAACTCGAAGAGGGTACGGCCACTATCACGTACGATTCCAAGCTTGGAAGTACGCAACTAATTGCGCGAAACGGGTCCGAGCGTTGATCTCAACTTTGATTTTACGTTGGTTTCGGATCGACGCGGGCCGTCGGTCATGCTGCCGAGTCGTTGTTCGTCGAAAAATGAGGTGGGGCTACAGGTGATGAAGATTCTGCGTCGATTATTCATTGGTCTTGGGGTCGTCCTGGCGTTGTTCCTGCTGGCAATCTGGATCGTTCTGCCGCCCGTGAACGTTCCCCTCTCTATGTTGAGTAATTTCTTCCCAGGTTTCTTCGACCCACCGAGGGTGGATGACGCCATCGTATCCGCGCGGCTGAAAGTCCCCAATGGCTATCAAGTAACTTTGTTTGCGGTGGGCGTTAAAGATGCGCGCGTTCTCCGAGTAACGGATACGAATCACGTGCTTGTTGCATCGCCTGGGACCGGTCGGGTTCTGATTCTTTACTCGGATGGCAACGGCGATGGGCGATCGGACGGTTACGATGTCGTTTTGGAAGGTTTGAATGGCCCTAACGGGTTGGATCTTTACGAGGGGTTCCTCTATGTCGCAGAGGAGGACGGGATTGGTCGCGTCCCCTTTGATGGTCGGCAGACATCGGGAGAATACGAGGTATTAGTCGAGGGTCTTCCTGCTGGCGGGAATCATTGGAAAAAAACACTACGGATCGGGCCCGATGGCTTAATGTACGTTGCGGTCGGATCAAGCTGCAATGTTTGCGAAGAGAACGATGTACGCCGCGGGGCAATATTGCAGTATCAACTGGACGGTTCGGGTGAGAATCTCTTTGCAACGGGGCTTAGGAATTCAGCGGGTTTCGATTGGTCGCCCGAAGATGGGCAACTTTACGCCACAGACAACGGACGGGATCTGCTTGGCGACGACTTCCCTCCGTGCGAACTTAATCGCATTCGAGCCGGGGGTTTTTATGGTTGGCCCTATGCGAATGGAGATCGCGTCCGGGATCCGGATCTTGGGAGCGGCAAAGACACGGTAATTGCTGACTCGATACCGCCAGTTTTCGATTTTCCTGCGCATAACGCGCCGCTTGGAATCGTATTTTTGCGCTCACCCATCCATCGCTCTTATATGGCGGGCTCAGCCGTAGTAGCGTTGCATGGTTCGTGGAATCGGAGCCGTAAGGACGGGTATAAAGTCGTCTCTTTGCATTGGGATGCTAACGGGATTATTGCCCAAGATTTCCTTACTGGCTTCCTGCTGGACGATGATGTGATCGGTCGACCAGCTGAGGTTGCGGAGGACCACCAGGGCAACATCTATGTCTCAGACGATTTCGCCAATGCGGTTTATCGAGTCTCTCGGACCGACGCAGCCCTTTAATTCATGACAGTGTTCGTTTTATGTAGACCCAGAGGCTGTGGCGTGCTGCGAGCACGCGGGTATCCTTAATCGCGCAACAAGCCTAGCGATCCGAAGAAAGGTTGTCGGATCTTTCCGTTGGCAAGAACGTCCGAAGTCGAAGCCGACTTATGTGCGACGGCCGCTTTGGCTAAGGCCGGGCAATCCGGATTGCTGCGGTAGGCGAGGGCGGTGTTGAGTCGGTCTTCGAAAGGATCTCCGAGAGCGTGGCCAAAATCGTCAGGAACAAAACAACCTGGCAGTGCTGTTCCGGGCGACGGTTCGTTGGTTGGCGAAAACCCGTCGGTGTAATCGCCAAACCCCTTGGCGTTGGTGCCACGAAACTGAATCGAAAAATAGGTGGTACCACAATTGTCGAAAGCGTAAAAACCATACGGTTTGCCACATGTGGATGTTCCGATTTGGATTACCTCGACGTCGATTCCACGCAGACCGTTGATGATGGACTCACTGGCCGAACAGGTACCTGGCCCAGTCAACACGAAAACTCGTTCAAGGTTAAGTGCGGGTAGAGCGGTTCCCGACGAAGCCGAAAACCCCTGCGCAGACGTATGGAAAAGTTCTGGTTCTAGAGCCGCTCCCGTGACGGGATTGGTGGAAGGGTATTTATCGTTGAACTGGATCTCGCCAAATACCTTCCCTGTCGCGCGTTCCGATCCGGCAATCATAAAAGCAAGTTCGTTCGCGATGTCGAGATAGCCCCCACCGTTGTAGCGAAGGTCGAGGACGAGATCGACGACGCCTGCCGCGCTAAGAGACTCGACCGCATCGATGAGTTCAAGTTCGGAAGGTGCCAGATGTGCATTGAACAGCATATAACCAACGTCGCCAGAATCTGTAGTAATCACTTTGACGTTTTGTACGGGATCTTGGGTAATCAAAGCGGATTCTATGGTGACTGTGCGCGGTTCGGTCGTGCCGAGGTCTCTAACCAAGAACTCGTGGCTTTCCCCCGTCGTTGCCGGAAACAAACCGGCGTTGAGTGTATCCGTGTCCGATCCATTCTCGACGTCGACCCCATCAACCTCAACGATGATTGTTCCGCGAGCAAGATTCACGTCGCTGGCCGTCGCAGGAGTGTTTGGTTCGGTAAATGCGACCACAACTTCTCGGGGAGGGGAAGAAGATAAAATGGCCAGCTCTGCACCGTAACCCGCCGTGATTCCGGATTGAGATAGCTGGCGCCACTCTTCCGTGTCGTAGGTGAAGTGGTACTTGTCTTTGGGATTTCCTGACGCGGTGGTCTCGAAACTTTTCATCAGGTCAAAGTATTCTGACGTTGCATAGTCGGCGGGATCGAGATCCTCGATCTCGCTGTACCAGAGATAGAGATTATTGCTCCACGAACGCAACCAGTTGTTTTCATCCGTCGTTGTGCCCACTGCGTCGAGGTACGCGCTTCCAGTCGCTGGATCATCACCGATTCGGGGATTCGCACAGAGATAGCGAAAAGTTGTCGGCGCTTCAAACACGCCTTCAACCCATCCTTCTTGGGACGAGGTGCTCGATTCGGTTGCATTTTGATCATCTGCGAGGCTATCAAGATTGGCCTTCATTCCACTCCCGCTGGACCCTCCGCAGCTGCTAAGCAGTACCGCCGCGATGAGGGTCAAGATTGTGGTCATCAGACGAATAACAGACATTGAAAAGATCGATCGTCTAAATGACCGTGTACTGATCAAAGGCATCGTGGGTTCCGTCGACTTGGAGTCATGGTTCGAAGCTGGTTTAGTGCATTTCTTTATGGCACGCCTTGTATATCGCATTTTCCCGTTGACCGCACGGAGAGCTATAGACGTTGTTAGCGAACCACGGGATGGGAAAAGATAGCGAGATGCATCCGACATATCCCAAAATCCTCAGAGCGGATGTCGAACGTGCGTCTGCCCACTATAATCGCGCTTAACGTATCTGTATCGAACCGCCCTTCTTTTGAATCAATCATTGATCGAAGTAAACGATCTGACCTGTACGGTTGCGGGTCAGCGACTGTTCGACCGACTCGGTCTTACGGTTGTCTCTGGAGACGTCCTAGAACTCTGGGGTCCCAACGGCAGTGGTAAATCGACGTTGCTCCGATGTTTAGCGGGACTGTTTGAAGCGGATGGTGGCTTCATAAAGCGCGCAGTTGGCTTGCTCTATATGGGCCATCGACCGGGATTGAACGAATTGCTCAGCCCGCTTGAAAATTTGCGCTGGTGCGCCGGTTTGCAAGAGCGAGACGTGAGTCCAGAAATGCTGTTATCCGCCATTCACTATGTGGGTTTGGACAGGTACAAAAACGCGCCGTGCCGCACGCTGTCGGCCGGTCAAATGCGTCGAGCCGCGCTCGCAAGATTATGTATTTCGGAGTCGCGTCTCTGGTTGTTGGATGAGCCAATGACCTCGCTTGACGACGATGCGGTCGCGCTGGTGCGGAACCTCATTGCCAAGCATCGGAGCGCGGGTGGTGGGTGTATTTGCGCGACGCACGTCACCCTCGAATTCCCTCAGACCAGGGTGCTTGAGCTCGGCGCCTGATGGGGAATTTTGGTGTGCAATTTCGTCGCGACCTTCTGGTCGCAATTCGCGGGCGGACCGAGACCGCCAATCCGATTGCATTCTTTGTACTTGCTTTGTCTCTATTCGTTTTCGCGGTAGGAACTGACAGCGAAACGTTGCCCCGAGTCGCCCCCGGAGTTGTTTGGGTTGTCGCGCTTTTTGCCGCAATGCTGTCGACGGAAAATCTTTTTCATCGTGACCATGACGATGGCAGCTTAGAGCTAATGTTGCTGGATAGTCGGCCTTTATTTCTAGGAATCCTGGGTAAGCTTTTAGCGCATTGGTGTGTAAGCGGACTACCCATCGCGATCCTCTCACCGCTTGCTGCGGTATTTATCAACGCGCCATTTGAAATAATAACGATCCTCGTCGGAACGCTTTTGCTCGGTACGCCGGTGCTAACGTTAATCGGAGGGATTGGAGCGGCATTGACGGCCGGGCTTGGTCGTGGGGGATTACTTTTAGCCGTAGTGGTGATGCCCCTTTACATTCCCGTTCTGATTTTTGGTTCGGGCGCTTGTTACCGGGTATTAGATGGAGCCACGGTCACTGGGCCAGTCCTTTGGCTAACCGCCTTGTTAGCGGGATCGATTACACTGGCGCCCTTCGCGATTGGCGCGGCGCTGAGGGGTAGTCAGGAGTACTGATATGGGCTCGATAAAGGATGTATTTCACCGCATGGGCTCCCCCCGTTTTTTTTATCATGGTTCTTCCGTGTGGGTCCGTGGTTTATACATCGTCGGAGTTTTAGGCCTAATCGTGGGAAGTTTTTGGGGTTTGGCGTTAGCGCCTCCGGATAAGTACCAGGGCGATAGTTTTAGGATCATGTACATGCACGTTCCAAGCGCGCACTTGGCCGAGATGGTTTATTTCGCATGCGCCGTGGCGGGCTTTGTCTATGTGGTTTGGCGTATGAAGATGGCGGATGTTTTCATCACAGCGGCGGCGCCTGTTGGAGCAGTCTTGACGTTGCTATCCCTCGCGAGCGGTATTTTATGGGGCATGCCGACGTGGGGCACTGGCTGGGTGTGGGATATGCGAACGACGTCAGTACTGGTCCTCCTGTTCCTGTTTTTTGGGCTTATAGCATTACGCCAAGCGATTCCACGGCGGGATCGGGCTGCGTATTCCGTAGCGATACTTGCCCTTGTCGGGGTCGTTAACATCCCTATCATCAAGTATTCGGTTGATTGGTTTACGACATTGCACCAACCAGCGAGCATCACGTTTGCTAATGAACCGACGATTGAGACCAGCATGTTGTGGCCTCTCCTTGTCAACACGATCGGTTTGTATATCTTCATTGCAGGCGTGATTTTGGCGGCGATGCGAGTGGAAGTCCTTAAACGCGAACAGGCGACGGAATGGGTCCGTGCCATTACGAGGGGCATGCAACGTTGATCGATTTCTATACCTGGGCCGCCATGAGCGGTCACGGTCTGTACGTTTGGAGTGTGTACGGTATAAGCATAGTGGCGCTTGTTGTGCTTGGCGCGTGGCCGTTACGTGCGGAAAAAAAGTTGTTAGTACGAGCAACGGAACGCGCCGATGAGGAGGGTGGTTCGTAATGCGCCCCGGTCGTAGACAGCGTTTGGCCGTCGGTCTGTTCTTACTTTTCGGTAGTGCGCTGACGATAGGGGTGGGGTTGTTCGCGTTGCAAGAGAACATAGATCTCTTTTACGAGCCGCAAAAGGTTGTGGGTGGAGAAGCCCCAATCGCTAAACGCATTCGCGCCGGCGGCATGGTGGAAAAGGGTAGTCTTGTCTACGAGCCCGAAGGCCTCGGTGTCTCTTTCGTGTTATCCGATCTTCGCGGATCGAGGTTCGAAGTGAGATACGAAGGGTTGCTGCCTGGTCTCTTTCGAGAAGGGCAAGGCGTTCTCGTGGTCGGGCAACTCGATGCGAGCCGCGTCTTCTACGCAAAGGAAGTACTCGCCAAGCATGATGAAAATTACATGCCACCAGAATTAGTGGATATGGGGGCAGAAACTTGACGGCCTCGACGTCGGACATTCTGACGGCAAAGTACGAGAGTTTCGATGCCACGTTGGGGGCGCTTTGGGGTACCGGACCCGAGATAGGGCATCTTGCGGCCATCATCGGCCTTGTTGCGGCGATCGTTTTGAGTGTTCTCGGCCATGTGGGTGCGGCGACGAGACGGCGAAGTTGGGTGGAAAACAGTGGCTCCTTTGCAGTTCTGCAACTTGTAACACTCGTGGTTGCATTCGCCTTGTTGGTCCACGCTTTTCTCAAAGACGATTACTCAGTTGTTTACGTCGCCACGAATTCGAATACGCTGCTGCCCTGGTATTACAAGGTTAGTGCCGTTTGGGGCGCGCACGAGGGGTCTTTTCTTTTATGGACTCTAATCATGGCCGTATGGACTTTTGCAGTGGCCATGGTCGGTCGCCGTTTGCCCTATCAGGTATACGGACGAGTACTCGGGACGCTTGGGTTATTGAATACCGGCTTCCTGCTTTTCCTGCTCCAGACGAGTAATCCATTTCTGAGGCTCGTTCCGAATGTCCCGACGGTGGGCGCAGATTTGAATCCGCTGCTGCAGGACTTTGGTTTAATCGTGCATCCGCCACTTCTGTACACGGGCTACGTCGGCTTTTCGGTTGCTTTTGCTTTCGGCGTGGCGGGATTAATTTCAGGACGGCTGGACGCGACTTGGGCCCGGTGGACAAGGCCCTGGACTAATGTTGCGTGGGCTTTTCTTACGGTGGGGATAACCTTGGGTAGTTGGTGGGCATACTATGAGCTCGGTTGGGGCGGATGGTGGTTTTGGGATCCTGTTGAAAACGCCTCCTTCATGCCGTGGCTCGCGGGGACTGCCCTCATTCACTCACTTGCCGTTACCGAAAAACGAAGCGCGTTCCGGAGTTGGACGGTGCTTCTTACTATATTGACCTTCTCTCTTTGCTTGTTGGGTGCATTTATCGTGCGGTCCGGCGTGCTAACGAGCGTGCATGCGTTTGCTGTGGATCCGGAGCGCGGTGTCTTTTTGCTCGTGTTGCTGGGAGTGACGGTCGGAGGTTCGTTGGCGCTTTATGCGATCAGAGTACCCGCGATTCGTAGTCGTATCGCATACATGGGTCTTTCACGCGAGCTGTTTTTACTAATCAACAACGCGCTATTTGTGGTTGCCGTTGCTGTTGTCCTTGTTGGTACGCTCTATCCGCTTGCATACGAAGCGGTCACTGGTGGGGACAAGATTTCAGTTGGACCACCATACTTTAACCGCTTGTTTGTCCCGTTGATGGGTCTCCTTGCTGTGTTTTTAGCGCTGGTACCCGTGGCGCGTTGGAAGCGAACGCCGATTCGGTTATTCCGACGAGTTTGTTGGCTCTTGCTGGCCTCGATGTTGGTTGGCGCGGTATTTTTCGTTATCGCGATCATGTCGGATCGCGTGTTGAATACTGGAAGCATAGTGGGTGTCGTAATCGCCGTTACACTCGCTCTCTGGTTACTTTTGAGTCACAGCGTTGACTTCATTCAGCGGAAAGGCGCGCGTCCGCTTGGATACCTGGGCATGTTATTGGCTCATATCGGTTTTGCGATTGGTGCTGTGGGCGTGGCGGTTACTAGCGTGTTCTCGCACGAAACCGAGGTTCGGTTGTCGCCAGGCGATACGGTTGAACTGAATGCACGGCAATACCATTTCGTTTCCGTAACCGCCGTTAACGGTCCTAATTACGTCGCCCAGCGAGCGAAATTTGATGTGGGAGGCATAAGTCTTTATCCCGAAAAACGAAATTACTTGGCTCGCAACAGCGTGATGACAGAGGCGGGTATCGAAGCAGGATTCTTCCAGGACCTATACATTGCTTTAGGAGAGCCCCTACCGGACGGTTCGTGGGGGGTGCGGATTCAAGAGAAAGTGTTGGTTCGGTGGGTGTGGTGCGGCGGATTGTTGGTTTGCTTCGGAGGATTACTTGCCGTCATGGACGGTCGATATCGACGTCTGGCGTTGCGACGGGACGGACTTGCCACGGCAGTCAAGGTGGCGTGAAACGGGTAGTTTTTTTTGCGCCGTTTATCGGCTTTATCGGATTGGTCGCGATCCTTTATGCGGGGTTTCATCTAAATGATCCTTCCCGCCTACCCTCGGCTCTGGTCGGGCAGCGTTTCCCGGGATTTCAGTTGCCTGAACTGACGTCGGGGAAGGTTTTGGGGCACCAAACCTTGCTAGGCGAAATCCGACTGGTGAACGTTTGGGCGACTTGGTGTCCAACCTGTTTGCACGAACACACCACGCTGATGGACATAAGGAAGGCGACGGGATTGTCGATTGTAGGGATTAACTATCGCGACGACGGCGAGAAAGCTCGCCGTTGGCTGAGTCTTTACGGAGATCCCTACGATTTCACGATTGTGGACGCGAATGGTGATTTGGGTGTCGAACTCGGTGTGTATGGTGCGCCCGAGACATTTATCGTGGACGCCGACGGCATCATACGTTTTAGGCATGTCGGTGACGTGAACGACAGAAACTGGAATCGACAGTTTTTACCGATCTTGGATTCGTTGACCGATGGTTAGCTCGCTTCTCTCGGGGTTACTTGGAGTGTGGGTTGCAGGGGTATCTACTATTGATGCCTTTGAGTTCGAGGATGAAGCTGCGCGGCTTCGTTATAGCGCCCTTATCGCGGAATTCCGTTGTCCTAAATGCCTTAACACCAATCTTTCGGGCTCCGACGCGCCGGTTGCGCGAGATTTGAGGCGCACGGTCTACCGATTGGTCGACGAGGGAATGACTGACGATCAAGTGCGTCGCTATTTACAGGCTCGATACGGAGATTTCGTGTTGTATAACCCGCCAGTTAGAGCAAATACGTGGATCCTGTGGTTTGGACCACCTCTCCTGCTGTTGGCAGGCATTTTGGTGCTCCGGAGAATAGGTAGTCGCATGACAAGAGTTTCGTTATCCGATGAGGAGCGAGAGCGGTTGGAGGCTATCCGGAAACAATGATCGCAACCTATCTCGGCATGGGTGTGGCCTTGCTCGCGGCATCCGCTTGGGTATTTTTTGGCGTCGCGTACTTTCGACCAAAAGAGCGTTGGTCGGACGATGATGCGCGCAAAGCGCTTTATCGGGATCGCTTGAACGAGATCGAGACAGAAATGAAATCCCAGGTAATTGAAACCGTTGATTCGGCGGAACTCAGGGAAGAATTGGGTGTCGCCTTGCTAGCGGATCTCGAAGGCCGGGATGACGATGGTGATGAGAGGAGTTCCCGGTTGATTGGGTTGAGTCTCGCGTTTGTAGTCGTAGCTGCATCCGTCGCCTTATACCTACATTGGGGAGATCCGAGCGCCGTATCCATACGAAATGTCGGGTCGGTGGTAACGACCACTAACTCGACGCGTGGCGAACTAGACGAGGCCGTAAAACGGTTAAATGTCCGGGTAAAGAACCGTCCCCATGACCATACGAGCTGGTACTACTTGGCGCTCGCGTATTTTAAAGCCGAGCAGTTCTCGGATGCGGCCGAGGCATTTGCTATGGTCCAAGCGCCGGGAGATACACCGCTAATCGATGTCGAAGTGCATTGGGCTCAGGCAGCATTTTTAGCTGCCGGTGGCATTCTCGATACGGATGCACAGGGGATCGTTGACAGGATTCAAACGTATCGAACCGATCATCCGTCCGTGCTCGAATTATTGACGTTAGATGCAGTTCAACGACGTCAGCATGAGCGAGTGGTTAATTACAGTGATCGGGCGCTCCGACAAGAAATAGTTGGAGCACAGCGAGATTTTTTCGAACGGGCGCTTATTACTGCGAGGTCACAACTGAGTCCCGCACGCCCACACGTGAACGTTTTCGTCGATGTTCGCACGGTTCCAAAAGAGCTTTCTTGGCTCCTGGTGTTTGCGCGTTTGGAGAATGCGGGTCCGCCACTGGCAGTGGTCAGGAGACCATTAGATGGTCGGGATTCGTTTAACGTCACGCTTGACGATGCAGTCAGCATGGACCCATCGCGGCCTATTTCTTCTGTAAACAACGTATACGTCGTTGCTCGGGTATCGGTCACGGGTGGCGCTAACGCGCATCCCGGGGATATGGAGAGGCTAAGCGAAATCTTGATACCAAATGGGGCAACCGTCCGGCTGTCGTTTGCAGATGACCCGGATGTCGCTGAATCGAAATGAGTGTCGCAGTGTGCGCATCGACTAACAAGCGGGCGAATTGTCGAGTGATTTGTAGCTCCGCCAACGCCTATCGAATCATCACTAACGGGTCGTATGCCGATATCTCTTGAAAGGGTTTTCGTCAAGTAAGCTGGCTGTTATATATTATTAACAATTAGTTACGTTTTTAAGTTGTTGAAATATATGTACTTCGGCTAAACTACGCTCTGCTGACTAACAGGCACAGTGTTCATCACTGAATGCGACTTAAAGCGATAAAGCTTGCTGGTTTCAAATCCTTTGTCGATCCGACAACGGTCAGCCTCCCCGGAAAAACATGTGCCGTCGTCGGTCCGAACGGTTGTGGTAAGTCAAATATCATCGACGCAGTACGGTGGGTGATGGGAGAAAGTTCCGCTCGACAACTGCGGGGCGAGGCACTTACGGACGTTATTTTCAATGGCTCTAGTACTCGGCAACCGACTGCGATGGCTAGTATCGAATTGTTATTCGACAACAGCGACGCACGGATTGGTGGTGCTTACGCGTCGTACGGGGAGATAGCGATTCGACGCGAAGTGGCGAGAGACGCGCAATCCACTTATTACTTAAATGGTAACCGGTGCCGTCGCCGCGACGTTATGGATATCTTTTTAGGTACTGGATTTGGCCCTCGGAGCTACTCGATCATCGAACAGGGCATGATTAGCCAGTTGGTGGAAGCCAAGCCGGAAGAACTAAGAAATTATTTAGAAGAGGCGGCTGGAATTTCGAAATACAGGGAACGTCGCCGAGAGACAGAAAATCGGATCAAGCGCACCGTCGAAAATCTTGATCGTTTAAACGACATTCGCGACGAACTTGACCGGCAACTAGCCCACTTAAAACGACAATCGCGAAACGCCGAGAAGTACAGGCAATTTAGAGAAGAAGAACGCGGCACCACCGCGGCTTTGTATACGATCAAGCTGAGAGCTCTCGAGGCCGGTTTAGCCGTACATGAGGCAAAATTGTCAGACCTGGAGCTTGAGAGTGAACGCAATAGGACCGAGCTGCAGAGCCTCGACACGTCGCTTGAAAAAGCTAGAGCAGAGCAGTCCGAGACCACTGACAAGTTCAACGACACGCAGGGCAAGTACTATAAGTTGGGTACCGATATTGCACGTCTCGAGGAAGGCATACAGTTTAATCAAGAAAGAATTTCCCAGCTAAGCCAGGATCGCAAAGGGGTTGTTGTTCGTCAGGCCGAAACCGCGACGCAACTCGAGATGGATGATGCCGAGATCCTGTCTTTGCAGGAAGGTGTCTTAGCCAAGAAACCTGAAGTAGAAGCGGTCGAAGTCGATTTTGAACGCGTGAGTTCGGAACTCACTGATAATGAATCTTCGGTCATTGAGTTGCAGAGCTTGTGGGATGAATTTAGCGCACGTGCGAGTGCAAATGACGCTGAAATCCACGTCCAGGAGAGCCGTGTCGAACATTTGGATCAAGTGCTCCTGCGGTTGCGTGCTCGGCGCGATCAGCTTTACACGGACCATCCGGGCTCGGGTTCCGAGGCTTCCAGTCTCCGCGACCTAGCGGAGCAAGTGGAACATGTGCAAGGAACGGTCAACGCCTTGGCGGTGGATTTTGAGGCGTGCGTTGAGGCGTTACGGTTAGCTCGAGACAACGTTGTGGAACGAGAACGTTCGCTGGAGGAAGCTCGTATTTCCGTCCAGGCTATGCGCCACGAACTTGCCTCGCTGTCTGCGCTCCAGCAAGCCACACTTGGCGCTGAGGGAACCGAAACGGAAGCGTGGTTAGTCGGGCATGGTTTGTCTGAGGCGTTGCGGATTCGTGATGGTCTGAAGGTGACGGCTGGTTGGGAACGGGCCGTGGAGGTCGCTCTTGGCACGGATTTGATGGCCGTCAGTGTGGATGACATTACAACGTTTGCGGACGGGGTTACCGATCTCGCGGGCGGCGAGGTTACGTTGTACCAAACGTCGTCCGCCGACGATCACTTGGTCGGTGAACTGCAACCGCTGTCGGCATATGTTGAAGATATGGACGCCTCTCTGGGTGGTCTTCTCGATGGAATTTTTGCCGCCGAGTCCATGGAAGAGGCGGTACTGGCTCGAACCAAGTTGCGGCCAGGTGAAAGCGTGATCTTAGCGAACGGCGTTTGGTTTGGCCGAGACTGGCTGCGGTTCCGACAAGTCGACAAATCTGGACAAGGAGTTATCGAACGCGGTCATGCACTTGAGGAGCTGGAACACGAAGTCGAAGATGCTGAAGCCCGCCTTGCCGAGCTCCAAGAAGATCTCACGTTAATGAAGAACCAAGTTCAAGCATTGGAAACGGAGCGCGATGGCTTGCAGACCCGGCAGGCCGAATTCTCGAACAAGCTGTCAAGTGTCAAGACGGATCATAGCGTCAACCGGGTGCGTGAGGAGGAAGCAGTGGCGCGCAGGACGCTCAACAAAAAAGAACAGCGCGAACTAGAAAGCCAGATTAAGCAGGAATCTACGAAGCTTGAGGAGTCGCGACTTAATTTGATCAGCCTAGTTGGCGAAGCGGATCAACTGCGGGATGAACGTGACGAATTAACAAGATCGCGTGATCGGGGGATCGAACAACTCGAATCGGCCCGTGGTGCGTCAAATTCTGTTAGAGACTACTACCACACGCTTAAACTTGAATATCAGTCGCTCGAATCTTCTTTGCAGGCATGCGAGAACGCGCGTCGTCGATTGTTGACGCAACGCGGGGAACTCGATCAACGGCTTCAAGACATCGATAACAGTCTGTCGGATAACGAACGGCCGTTGCCTACCCTTAAAAAGCAATTAGAGTCGGTTTTATCGGAACGCAAGAATATCGATGGGGAGCTCAGTTCGGTTCGCGATCGAATGGAAGTCATTGATGGCGAAATTGCCATGCAACAGGCAAAGCGTCAGGACGCGGATACTCGGATTGAAGAGACCCGGAGGCGATTAGAGGAACGTCGCATCGATCGTGAAGGCGTGGTGGTGAAACTCGCTAACGTGCGCCAACAACTAGACCAGACAGGGATAACTGCTGAGGACGCCTTGGTCGCTGTAGCCCCAGAGGTTACGGAGGACGAGCTTGTGGCGGCGTTGGAACTAATTGGACGTCGGATAGATCGACTGGGCGCGATCAATCTGGCTGCGATCGAAGAGTTTGAGGAAAAATCGGAAAGGAAACAGTACCTAGATAAACAACATGTAGATCTTGAGGAAGCGCTTGATACTTTGAACGCCGTAATCAAACGCATAGATCGGGAAACAAGATCACGATTCAAGGCGACCTATGACGAAGTTAATGGTCACCTAAAAACTATATTTCCTAAAGTGTTCGGTGGAGGACATGCTCAGTTGGAGCTGACGGGGGAGGACCTGCTCGATACCGGCATCACACTCATGGCACGACCACCAGGTAAACGTAATGCCAACGTTCACTTGTTATCGGGAGGCGAAAAAGCAATGACGGCGGTAGCGCTGGTATTTGCAATATTTCAGCTGAATCCGAGTCCGGTGTGTCTTCTCGATGAGGTCGATGCACCGTTGGACGACGCCAATGTCGTTCGATTTGCCGATCTTATCGAAGAGATGTCGAGCGAAGTGCAGTTCGTGGTGATCACTCATAATAAGCTAACAATGGAAATGGCGGATCACCTTCTGGGCGTGACCATGAATGAACCGGGAGTGTCCCGGCTGGTCTCGGTGGATGTAGAACAAGCGGCGGAAATGGCCGTAGGTTAGCCCGGCAATAAATCGGGCCCGAGGTGCTCTAGTGGACATGAAGATCTTTATCCTGGTGTGTGGAGCCTTGCTCATTGCAGCGGTGATCATGCATGGGCTCTGGGTAGCCCGACGATCCCGGAAGAATCCGTTGAAAATGGAACTGGCCGAAAATGGTACGTCAATAGGGATCGATGAGATGGAGTTGTTGCGGGGCGAGCTGCCCAATGGCGGAGCACGGATTGCAGCGAGGAAGAGACCTACGCCAGCGTTGACGACAAAACCTTTGCAGGAAGACAAAGTTTTGATCGATGCGTCCGAAATAGTGGCTGAAGACGAGACCGTGCTCGTCGGCGAAGCTGTGGTTTCGAACGAGAGCCCCATTGTTGCGGAAGCAACACCTTCTAGGCTTCGTAGAACTCGAAAAGAGGCTGGGCAGACGCCCGAAAAGACTCCGAGAGCGTCGGAGGGAAATGCGACCCTAGAATTAGACGATCGGACGGATCTGGTTGTTGTGTCTGTGATGGATTCAAAGGGTGACCGTTGGAATGGATCGAAAGTCATCGAAGTACTTCTTCGGCATGGACTCAAATATGGCGAAATGAATATTTTCCATCGCGTTGACGCGACCGGCGTTACGCAATTCAGCGTCGCGAACGCCGTTGAACCTGGATCTTTCGATCTCGCCGATATTAAGGAAATGGCAACGCCCGGCGTTACGATGTTTTTGAGAATACACGGGCCCAACGAACCGCTCAGTGCATATGACGACATGTTGGCCGTAGCGCGAGACGTGGCGGAGACGCTTGGCGGGGAACTAAGGGACGAGCACATGAATTTGATAACCAGTCAGGTTGTCGAACACTATCGCCAACAGATCATCGAATTCGCGCGGAAAAAGATGTTCGCGCGTGCATAGCAAGCGGTAGGTCATCGAGAAGAGGCAGGGGTGGTTGTAGTGGTCCGCCGACTCGGTGCAGGCTACGCGAGATGATGGAACCAAAAAAAGAGATCGAGCAACTTCGGGAAGAAGTACGTTTCCACCTGCACCGATATCATGTGCTCGACGATCCCGAAATCCCGGATATCGAATTTGACGCATTGTTTGATCGACTCGTGCAGCTCGAACACGCGAATCCGGATCTGGTAGTTTCTGATTCGCCGACTCAGCGGGTTGGTGCCGAACCATCAACCGAATTCGACGAGGTAGTCCACAGCGCTCCAATGCTCTCATTGGACAAATGCGTATCGGGTGATGAAATTCAAGCGTGGCAGGATCGATGTGCCCGGATTCTAGGAGAAGATGTCTCCAGCTACGTTTGTGAACCGAAGATCGATGGCGTTGCCGTTAGCTTACTTTACGAAGATGGTGTGCTGGTACGTGGCGCCACACGGGGTAACGGCGAAATTGGTGAAGATATTACGAACAACGTCCGTACCATCGACCAGATCCCACTGCGTCTATTGGGCGATGACGTCCCTCGATCTATCGAAATCCGTGGCGAGATATACATGCCTCTGGCCGGATTTCATGCGTACAACGCTCGTGCGCTGAAGAATGGAGAAAAGCCTTTCGTCAATCCCCGAAATGGAGCAGCGGGCAGCCTCCGCCAGCTTGATCCTCGGGTAACTGCGCATCGGCCTCTGTCAATATTTTGTTATGCAATGGGACGCTGCAGCGACGATTTTCGGCCGCGTACGCACGCCGAGGTGTTGGCAGCGATAAGAAAATGGGGGTGTTGCGTCAACGAACACGTGGAAGTCGCCGAGGGTTTTAAGGCATGCATCACGTACATCGAACGAGTGGTCCAAGATCGTGTGTCTTTGGGTTACGAGATCGACGGGGTCGTGCTTAAGGCCAACGATTTTGCTGTGCAGGAGCGGCTAGGATCGGTGACGCGTAAACCACGATGGGCGATAGCGTTCAAGTATCCTGCGGAGGAAGTCTCGACGGTAATCACGGCTGTCGAATTCCAGGTCGGTCGGACTGGCGCAATTACACCAGTTGCAAAACTCGAACCCGTCTTTGTGGGAGGTGTCACGGTTTCCAATGCGACATTACACAACATGGACGAGGTATCACGGCTGGATATTCGTCTGGGTGATACCGTGATCGTTCACAGGGCCGGCGACGTAATCCCTCAAGTTGTTAGTGTAGTGGAATCTCGACGTCCGCCAGGTGCGCGTCGAGTTCCCATACCAAGGAAATGTCCTGAATGCGGCACAGCTCTTGAAAAGATCGCCGACGAAGTCGTCGTTCGTTGTCCTGCGGGTATGACCTGTGTCGCGCAGAGGAAGGAGGCGATACAACACTTTGCTTCGCGATCGGCAATGGATATCGAGGGACTGGGGGAAAAATTGATCGACCAGTTAGTTGATCAAAATCTCGTTAAGAATCCCGCTGACTTGTACCGGTTGCGAGGAGAAGATTTGGTGGCGTTGGACCGCATGGGCGCAAAGTCCGCAGAGAATCTCCTCAGATCGCTTCGCGAAAGTTGCGATACGACGTTGGCTCATTTCATCTATGCGCTAGGGATTCGGGAAGTGGGTGAAGCCACAGCCATTGCCTTAGCAGAGCGTTTTGGTGACCTTGAACCACTGATGGAAGCGACGCTAGATCTCTTGTACGAGGTTGAGGATGTTGGACCCACCGTAGCCGGCAATGTACTGAGTTTTTTTGAGGATCGGGAGAACCGAGAAATCGTTTCGGCGCTGGTGGCCGCAGGGGTACATTGGCCTATCGTTGAGGGGCGAGTGAGCCGCCCGTGTTTTGGTGAAACGTGGGTGCTCACAGGTACGCTTCAATCCATGTCCCGCGACGAAGCGCGAACGCGACTGCGGAATTTGGGCGCAAAAGTCACGGGGTCTGTTTCTCCCAACACCACGCGCGTGGTAGCGGGGGACGATGCGGGGGCGAAACTCGCGCGTGCCGCGGTTCTCGAAATTCCGGTCTTGAGCGAGACAGATTTCCTTACTTTTCTTGGCAGCCATGAAAGCGCTTAGGCACATCCTTTTGATCCTTGTGATCGGGGGCTGTGCTTCGACCCCGCCGGAAGATCCTGACGATGTCTGCAAAATTTTTGTCGAAAAACCGAAGTGGTACCGTGCCGTTGATGCGTCCTAT
>ERZ651768.237-NODE-237-length-40846-cov-4.049032_pt1 | contig 40846 bp, 34 predicted proteins | sample MGYA00514754_ERZ651768 | MGnify/ENA metagenome assembly ERZ651768
TAGAGCCCCTAGGTGGAGAACCGTGGAGGCTCCACTCGGAGTTTCTTCCAAAAGAGAGCAAAACTTTTATTTCACTCAATCGTGGTAAAAGAAGTCTCCCATTAGATTTGAAAACGAAAGAAGGCCTAGAGATCGTACAAAAACTCGTGATGAACACGGATGTTGTGATAATAAATGCTAGGCCTGATGTGCCTAAAGACCTTGGCATTGATTATGAAAGCTTATCAGCCATAAATCCTAAGTTAATCTATTGTGATAACACTGCGTTCGGGAGGAAGGGGCCACACGGGGATAGGCCGGGATACGATCTGATCATTCAAGCGATGAGTGGATTGCTAGCTGCCGAAAACAAAGTAGTTGATGGGCTTCCACAACAGATTACAGCTACAGCAATTGCAGATTATACAACTGGCGTTGGTATTGCATGGGGTATTTGCGCTGCGCTATTTGCCAGAGAGAGAACAGGTGTTGGACAGCGTATCGACACAACATTACTTTCAACAGCTCTTTCCATTCAAGGAGGATTCATGGAGATGGAGGAGTATGGCAAAGAGGAAAAAGATGACGTCGTAGAAACTTTAGCTGCACTGAGACAAGCCGAAGTGCCCTACGAGACTCTAGTAGAACAACATATGCGAATTAGCGGCTGGGCGGATCCTTCGGTGCTAATTTACTACACAATATATCAGGCTAAAGATGATGTGATAGCAATTGCATGCCTAAGTGATAATTTGAGAGAGAAAGCAGCGAAAGCTATTGGTGTAACCGACCCGAGGTTTTCTGGCAACTTCAAACCTACAAAACCTTTAGATTCGACTGTTGTGGAATCTCTTTCAAGTGAAATCAAGGAAATAATGCTGACAAAGAGTGGCAAAGAATGGTTTGCCATATTTGATGCAGCAGGAGTGCCGGCCGGACCAGTAAGATTCGTCCAAGAGTTAACAAGTGAAGAACAGGTTATAGCTAATGACATGATCGTGGAGGTAAATCATAAAGCAGCTGGAAAAGTCCGAATGGCCGGACCCATGATAAGTATGAGCGCGACCCCCTTGAAAGCTCAATTTGCCTCACCTGCACTTGGAGAACACACATATGAAATATTATCGGAGTTAGGCTATGACGATAGAGAAATTTCCCATCTAAAATCACAGAATATCGTCCAATAAGCCGATGTTATTTGATGGAGTAGAGACGTAGAGGAGAGGAAGCGGCCGCTGACGAATGTGTCTCTGATAACCTTGCTTGAAGATTTAACGATATAAGCCATTATCTCGGAGTTTCCGTTGCCAAACCAGAAGGTGACACAAATCACAGTAACGCCAATACCGGCCCTATATCACAAAATGGTAGGCCGACCCGCCTTTGCGGAGAATATCGGCAACCAGAGAACCGAATGGCTAGTACGAGCGAAGACCAGTGGCGGTTTGGAAGGTTTAACCATAGCCAACCGTTTCATGCAACAATTTCACGGTTTCGACTCTTCTGATGGTACAGTTCGAGGGCTCACCTCACTACTAAGCGATACGTTTATAGGTCGTCGTACGGATGAGTTTTTGGAAGTTTCCGATGGCCGTGTAGTAGGTGTTTGCGAGGCTTACAAGCAGGCTTTTTGGGCTCACGGTTGGATGAGCGTCCTCGCCTTTGACCTTATTGGCCAAGATATGGGAATTTCGTGTGTCGAACTATTGGGAGGGCAGATTAGGGATCATGTTCTTGCATATGACACTACGCTTTTTTTTCAGGATCTGCTGAACCCAGAGAAAGGAGTAGCGCAAGTGGCCTTAGAGGCAGCCAAATCCAGTGCCGATGGATACAAAGCGTTTAAGATCAAGGTTGGCAGGCCAGGGCGCTGGATGACACCTGAAGCCGGTGTGGCTCGAGATGCTGAGGTCGTGTTGGCCGTGCGTGAAGCAGTAGGCCCAGAGGCTCGCATCATGGTCGATGCTAATTTCGGGTACGATGGAAGGCTGGATCTGCTGGAAGATTTTATCCGAGAAACCTTGCCTGCTGACCTGTTCTGGATGGAGGAGATGGTCACTGCGGATGTGGGGGATTACCGCGTCCTACGGCGCGTGAGAGACCGTCTCGGATCTAACGCGTTACTGGTTTGCGGTGAGGTGGACACAGACCCTCCAAGTCCAGTGTTTCGCGATCTAGTTAAGACAGGTCTGATCGATGGCTACCAACCCGACATTATGGTCGCAGGGTTTTCTCGGTGGCGAGTACTGGAAGAATGGATGAAGTCAACAAGTGTGAGAGCACAGCCCCGTAACTTCGGCAATACCAACTTTGGGACCAGGGCTTCTTTGGTGTTTGGCGCAGCTTCTACCACATTTATGATGCTTGAAGACGAACGTTATCTTCCCAATGTGTACGCTGCCGACGATGTTTCATTCACTGACGGCAGCTATTCGGTCCCTTCTCGACCAGGCTTGGGATTGACTGTGGACACGGACCTGTATAGGCAAAAGTACTCCGGTTACGAAGCGCGCGTGCCCTAGGTTATCTCTTAAGGTCGTGTAAATCGTAGAAATGGTTGAGCTCTTTTCTACTTCCGATCCGTATGATTGGAACGCTTTCTGGCACCATGGGCATAACCTGTTCGCCTCTTGAGAGATAGGACCTGCGATTCTTTATCAGATACCATAGAAGAGAATTGCGGCCGAACATCTGATGCCATGATTCGACATTCTCACCACAAATCTTTTCCTTGGTAATAGCTCTAGATATAGCTCTGAGGGTAATCCGCCAGAACATCACGGACCAGGGTAAATCAATCCAGATCACAGTGTCACACTGATCTGTGACTAAAGATTCGAGCCTGCTGGAGTAGTTACCGTCAACAACCCATCTACCGCGGGAAGTGTTGATTGCCTCTTGCACTTTTACTTTGAAATCATCAGTTTTACTTTCAACCCATTCTGGCAGCCAGAATATAGCATCTAGTTCAATGAAAGAATAGCCGTATTTCACGGAAAGCGCCTTACCTAAAGTGGTTTTCCCGCCACCTCCACGGATATTTATTTTTTCACCGATAGGATGACTAAGACAAGCTAACGGACGATTTTGATATGACATAGGAGATCTACGAATCAAGAGAATTTTGACTTATCGTATTGGCGCATTTGGCTCCTAGGTTGGTAAATCTTTTTTGGGCGCATGATGAGGTCATCTTCGACTATTGTTACCACACTGAGGCTGTAGCTAGCTTGATATGCTTAATGTACTTTCCTTGTTTTAGGATACTGGGACTGAAGGGACCTATCCTACTACATCCTTGAATACCCGAAGGAAGTTAAGCCCGAGCAGCTTTCGAAGCTCCTCTTGGTTGAATCCTCGCTCAGCCAGTTTCACTGTTATGTTGGGCCAATCCGTGGGCTGATCAAAATCTGGCATACGGTGTTGATCACTAAGTCTGTGTTCGGGCCGAAACCCTGTCCAGTCGAAACCTGTAGGTCGGCTTCTTGGATCAGCATTAGGGTTGAACAGGTATGAAGTTGCAAACGGACCCATCTCCGCCGGGTACTCATACATAGTCTCGGTGCCTGGACCTGGGCCACACTTATCGCTTCCTATGCCGACGTGATCGATACCCATTATATTTACTAAATGCTCAACGTGGTTGGCGAAGTCGTCGAGGGTGGCATGGGTATCATTTCTGAGAAATCCGGCGATAGCAGCAACCCCGAAATAACCTCCATTATCTGCAATAGCCTTAGCTAAATCGTCATCCTTACCCCTGTCGTGGTAAGCGATACCGTTACTTGCCGAATGAGTCACGATGACAGGAGAAGTGGAAAATTGAATCGCATCCCATCCAACATTCTGACTACAGTGACTGACATCTACCATCATGTTGAGCTCGTTTAGGCACTCAACGACTTCGATGCCGAAATAAGTTAATCCGGTCCTATATCGCTCAGTACAACCATCTCCGACAAGATTCCGAAGATTGTAGGTGAGTTGTACAATCCGAAGACCCATATCGCGAAAAACTTTAAGTCTGCTCAGATCACCCCCAATATGAGTCGTGTTTTGGAAGTCGAATATGATCCCGTGAACTCGATCCCTGTAGACTTGTTCCAGATCAGCGGAAGTCAACACAAGACGTAGATTGTCTTGCATAGCATCAATGGTAGCGCGACCTCGCGCTAGTGACCTGACCGCAGTCTCGAAAGCTCCGTCTGGTGGATGGGGCCCTGCGTAAGTGGAACTTCCTACCGTTACACCGGTCCTCTTCCAGAAATCGAGGAACTGTTCCCTTGCTTCTGGTGAGTTCTGAATCTCTTGGATTTCCATCTCAAGTAATCGCTCGTGAATCTCAAATCTAGATAGGCGACCTTCGTTGACCCACTCTGCCATTGCTTCACGCATGTTCTCTGTATATAAGGTGCCTTGGCTGACGATCATTTTACTATCCACGACCAGAGCATCCTGGTGGAATTCCAACGCCTCACCAGGTGTCATCGAAGGCTTTCTTTTGGGGGATATCATTTTTGTTACTCCTATTGAACTGAGATTGTCTATCGGGAATGAAAGATCATCGGAAGAGGTCAATTACCGATTTTTCCGGTAACGGATTGTGACCCGATTCTGAATCTAATCCGGGGCACTAACCTTCTCCTGAGCCAGCCATATTTTATTAAAAGAACTCATGCCCCAAACATTTACCTATGAATTGACGTGCCCCATTCGCCGATCTACACTCACTCGGTTAATCATAGACAATCTTTTCAAGGTAGAAGATATGGCAAAAATGCGCGAGAACAAAGCCAAACGAAAGCTGGATCATGGGGAGGTAGTAACTATGCTGATGGGTGCGCATAACTCGCCGGATATGATCGATTTTATGGGGCAGTTTGGGTTTGACTCTATCCTTATTGAAGGTGAGCACGGGCCAGTGGATTTTGGTCACGTGTCAGATTTGAGTAGGGCCTGCGACCTTTGGGGGATGACTTCAATCGTCAGGGTTAATCTGAACTTGCCGGGCGTTATCTATAGGACCTTCGACCTGGGAGCGCAGGGAATCATGGTCCCCCATGTCGATACCATTGAGGATGCCTGTGCGGTGGTGGACGCCTCCAAGTTTGGCCCTATCGGGCATCGTGGAGCCGCAGGCGGTCGTCAAAGCTACGGTGTGGAAAACTATGTACAGGCAGCTAACGACGAAACGTTGATTACTGTCCTTATAGAGGATATTGTGGCGATCGACAACTTGGAGGAGATCGTAACCGTTGAACACATTGACGTATTCTACGTTGCTCCTGGTGACCTGGCTCAGAGCATGGGATTGACAGGACAGACAACTCACCCTGACGTTCAGTCAGCAGTAGAACGAGGCATCGCCACAATCGTCGGTTCAGGCAAGACCGCAGGCATGCTTGTCAACGACTCAACAGTCGATGCCTATCTAAGCAAAGGTGTTAGGTTCGTCGGAATACCTTGGTCTCCGTGGCTAGCTTCAGGCGCTCGATCCTTTTTGGATAAACTGGCGTAGAGTCGTATCACTACCCGGTTTACCCGGAATTCTTCCTTTGAAAGGTGCCGTGTTTGGGGGAGTGATTGGTGGGACATTGCCAATCATAATCACTAATCTCGTAATCGTGTTTAGCCAGAGGCTTTGAGATTCCACGACGTATCTAGATAGAGTTCCTATTTTGTAATCAGTCAAACAACGCGGCTATACGGTTCCCAACGATCTCTTCCTCACCTTCGCTCAGTCCGAAGATGTGTAGCGCGATATAGTCGTCTCCGTCTCGAGCGCGTGTCCAAACAGGGGGATCCCCCTGTTTCAGTTTGTCCACAACATCTTGCAGTGTGAGCCCTGTCACACTTTCGTTGACTCGAACCTGTACACCGAAAGGTTGGTGGCCGATCATGTTATCAATCAAAGTGGCAGACACCCCCTCGATACCTGATAGAATCTCGATCATCCTGTTACTGCGCCGCTCAATAGACGAGAGTCGGTCTTCATGGTTCATTGTCATCCACTGCCTGACTGCCACTACTACACCGACCATCTCTTGTCGATCGACCTTGTGAGGCCTGCCGATACCCCGAATTCTGCGTCCTTCATATCCAACAAAAGATTGCTTGGATATCTTTCTAATCATATCCTCCGAACCGAGCGCCAACCCTGTTGACTGAGAGGCTCCCATGTATTTGGCAGCTATACATTGGAAGTCAGCCCCCATTTTGACGTACTTTCCGAAGTTGCCCAAAGGGTAAATCTGTCCCGCTGCGTCGACCAGAACAGGCAGATTATGATCGTGGGCTATCTCAATGGTATCTTCCAGTGAGAGCGCGTCGGGATCTGGATCCTGCTCGACCATGTAGAAATGCACTGCCGCTGTATTATCTCCGATGGCATTTCGAAGATCTTCTTTAGTTGTTCTAGAATCAGTACCGAAGTCGACGAGTTTAGCTCCGGAAGCTTCCAAGCAGCGATCGTACCAGTACCTCTGCCTCTTTTGGATGAGTATCTCGCCTTTCATACCAGTTGTGTCCGGAAGCTGCTGGATTAGATCGTCATCATCTCCCGCCATCACTGCCGCAGCTGCAAGTGTCAGGGCGGATCCAGCGCCAGAAGTGACGTAGGCAGCGGGAACACCGGCCATGTCTGCAACAGCCGCCCCAGCCTTCTCCTCCAACTCCATCAGAGGAATGTACGAATCTCCTGCCCTCTCCATTGCTGCTCGCACCTCTGGAGTCGGGGTAGATCCGCCTAGCATCGTAACGCTGCCGATAGCGTTTATTATTGGAGTCGCACCTAGTTCCTTGTAGATATCTCCCCTGTTGCTTTCTGACATAATCTCACTCCCTTTTATGTATGGTCACGTTCTGGTACATAATTTCCTATCAAGAATCTTCCGATTGGATGATATTTTGTTCATCGATGGGTCATTGACCCTCAGGCCACGATTGAGCTTGTGGAAAACCCTATGCCTTGAGTATATCCCGTCTACCCAGAATACGATTTGTCAGGGGCTTCATGCCGATATCGTTGGCAATTGCGAGAGCCTTATCAACCAGTTGCTGACTCGTAGCCCGATTATCATCTATCTCTGCCACCAGCTCTGACATGTCCGAGTACGCCCAGGCGAGCTCGGGCTTCATGCCTCGGCTTTCACAGAAGTCGATCGCCTCCTTAAGATATTGCCTAGCTAATTCATTCTCACCCAACATCTTGGCGAGGATTCCCTTTGCTCTGGACGTGACCTGTAAGCCCAACACCATATTCGGTATAGCTGACAGCTCTAAGAACTCCTCCTCTCCAAACTCTATATCGCCCGTGCATACTGCTATGAAGGCCTTTCCGACTAAGACATCTACGCTACTTTGAATGCTTTCATCACCCCTTACAGAATCCAGCATTAACCTTGCATGATCTGCGTACTCGTTGGTTCCTAAGAGAATCGAACTCCATGCCAATCCCTGTATAAAATGTGCCAAAATAGGGTTTTCCTCAGAATTCGCGTAATTGACGACATTATCCAGTTGCCTTCTTCCTGCCGACTCATCTCCTATCTCCAGCAAGTACACCCCTTCGGGTGTCTGAGCATAGCCCATGTTGCTTTCGCGAAGCATAACGTAAACTTCGGCCACGCCACTTGGGTTGCCGTTAAACCAGTGACCCCATGCCCGGGACAAACTTAGCGCAGAATTACGCTGAAATCTCATTCCGCTGTTTGCCAGGTTTTCTTCAATCTTAACTACTTTTTCGAGGCCCTCTAGGTTACACGTGGCCTTATAGAGAGCAGACAGAGAAATGAGTGTAGCGGCGATGGATGCCCCATCTTTTAGCTGAGTTGCCAGTTCGTATGCCTGCAATGCCTTTGCTTCAGCATAATCGAAATCGAATCTTTGGACAGCAAGTCCTGCCTGCTGAGACATCACGACGGCTTGTATTCCTTGTTCACCACACTCACTCGCGTTATCGAGAGCTTCATTCAGGGTGACACTTGCCTCTTCCATTTGGCCTTGCGCCGCCTGGGAGATCGCGAGAAAAGAGAGTATGCGTGCCCGTTCAGTACTCTCCCCCTCTGTATGCCTCAGCGCCTCTAAAAGAAGCGTGTCTGTTCCTTTTGTTAATCTGACAATATCCGGATTGAGATTTTCAGCGACAGAGATTGCTTCTTTTATATGTCCAAGTTCCATGAATGTGTAAAATGACTCCTCCATAAGCTCCCAGCAAATCTGAAAATCTCCTTCTTGAGTCGCCGATCTAGCTCGCCCGTACCCATAGAGGATCTCCGCTCTTACAAGGAGATCGGAATCCGAAGTGAGACACTCCCTCGCACGTTCAAAGTGTGATCTGCCTTCTTCGAAAGCGAAGGTATTTAGCGCAGCTTTGCCAGCGATGACCGAGTACTTGATGAGTTTCTCTGTGCCGAGCATTGCCTGTGCCTGTTCGAAATGGAAAACTAGTTCTGTGGCATGCTGTTTATCTTGGTCTCCGTACAGAGCTTCCAGAGACTCGGCAATGCGGGCATGCAGCCGTACCCTACGTGTGAGTGAAAGCTCGTCCATGAGTGTTTCCTGCAGCAGCGCATGGGTGAACTGGTACCTTCCTATGGAGTCTGGCATCTCTTCGATCACTCTGGCAGCCAGTGCTTCCTCCAGCACATCCAGTAGCATGTCGTCCGAGAGATTGTCCACCAACGTCTTCAGTTGGTCGAATTCGAATTCTCTGCCCACGATGGAGGCTACAGTCAGAGTTTCGTTACATCTCTCCGTCAGCTTGTTTAGCCTTCTGCCTATGACTTCCCTTACCCCCTCGGGGATGCGAACAGCCCACGAATCGGTCTGCCTTCCCGTAGTATTCAGGTTAGACGCCTGATTCAGCTGTCCCTCTTGCACCAGCAACCTCACGACCTCCGTCACAAAGAGGGGATTGCCTTCTGTCTGGGTGTATACGGCGTTCACCAGTCCCTGGTCTGGATCCACCCCGGCGGCAACCTCCACGAACCTCGCCACATCTTCCTGCGAAAGACCCCTTAACAGAACCCTCTGGAAGGCGCGCTCACGAGTAAGCTCCCCGAGTGATTCTGACAGTGGATGCTGGCGGGACAGCTCCATGTCTCGGTACGTGCCTACTATCATGAGTCGGGAGTTTCCAATCTCCCTTGCTATGAACTGCAATAAAAGCAGGGATGGCTTGTCTGCCCAATGCAAGTCGTCCAACACAACGACGAGTGGTCGGGACTGGGACGCTGAGTGGAGAAAGGCGGTTATAGCGTCGAAGAGCCTGAAACGGGCCTGCTCCGGTTCAAGCTGGGGAGACTGAGGAAGACCGGGCAGCTGCGTTCTTACGTCCGGCACCACTTCTGAAATGTCAGCCGCTCCCGCTCCCATCTCTGTGCTCAGTTTCTGAGGCTCCTCATCTCGCACGTAAGTCCGTATCGCTTGTACCCACGGCCAATAGGGTGGAACCCCCTGCTCCTCGTAACATCTTCCCCACAACACTTTCGCCCCTCTGAGACCGGCATAAGTTGCTAGCTCCTGGGAAGTTCGGGTCTTTCCTATGCCCGGCTCACCTACAAGTGTCACCATCTTGCCTCTTCCGGAGAGCACGTCTTCCAGCGCCGCCTTAAGATCCCCCATCTCCCGCTGTCTGCCAACGAAGATGCCCGAGGCCACTCCGTCCAGTACGTTTGCTTCATCTTCTGTAGAGGAGGAGATTACTGTGGAGGAGGGCTGCTCTCCAGACCCCGGAAGCTCGAGGCCCTCCATTACTATTAGCACATCGGATGCCGACTCAGGGCGCTCGTCCGGATTCTTGGCAAGCAGTCTAAGGATTAAGGCCTCGAGAGGCTTGGGGCATCCGGCGTTGTGCCAGGTTGGTGCTACAGGAGGAGTGTTTATGTGCTGGCCTATGATGGCGATAGAGTCATCCCCTAGAAATGGAGGTCTTCCGGTGACCATCTCGTACATCATTGCACCTAGAGAGTACAGATCCGCGCGCTGTGTAACATCCCCACCCATCGCCTGTTCCGGTGGCATGTAGGATACGGTGCCCACCATCATTCCTTCCTGAGTCAACCTGCTTCGATCAGATGCAACCGCAAGTCCGAAGTCACCTATTTTTGCTATGCCGTCTGCCGTGAGCCACACATTCCCGGGTTTTAGATCCCTGTGAACGATTCCCTTGGAGTGTGCAAATTCAAGGCCACGGCACGTCTCGATGGCTATGTTCACGCATTGGTCTAAAGGAATACGATTGTCAGGGGCGTCTTCAATAACGCCTTCCACATCTCCACCTCCCATGAGTTCCGTCACCATGTATGGCTGGCCTTCATGGTCTCCTAGGTCAAATACTGTGACTATGTGCGGGTGTGAGCCTAGCCTACCCATTGCCTGGGCTTCCCTGCTTATGCGAGTGAGACCAATGGAGTCCAGCCCTTCGGTCTTGATGAGAGCGAAAGCCACGTCGCGGTCTAAGGTATCATCATGGGCGAGGTACACCATCTTCTTGCCACCCTCACCGAGAAAGCGCTTTACCTCGTATCGACCGTCTCCAAAAGTGTCGGGATCTTTTTTCGGAGTTGGTAGTGAGGGTTCTGTTGAAGAGATAGGTGTTTCAGAAGGTACAGTTACGACCGAGCCATCTGGTGTTCCCAGTCTTCGCTCAGCCATTCTAAGGAAAGTGATAGCGTCTTCATTAGATTCATCAAGGTCCAAAACTTGGCTCGAAATCCTACTAACGGAATCCCAGTCCTCTTGGTCTGCAAATTCCTCAATCTGATCCAACAACCGTTCAATTCTTTGTCTAATACGTTCAGTAGCCACCTGTATGACCCCTTAAAATAAGAATGGAAGTTCCATGCAAGATATCAGCAACTTATCTACCTTGCAGTAGACCGATATCACAGGATCAACTCCAGACCGACAATATGTTTAATGCATATCCTACGACTTAGCCGATTTTGCGCAATGTTAAGAGAAGCCTGAACAGATCTCAAGAAAATTGCGAAGTTCTGTCGAATGATATTTAGGATCGAGCGAACTTTGTAATTTGGATTCGTAGTTATGATGAATTCGGACTGGATGAACAATAGTTGTTTTGAAGTCTGTGAAGAGGCCTGACTAGAGGTCAAGTTAATATGATCTGAATGGACTGGGGCAGTGGGCCCCCTGGCGCCACACAGACTGAGAATTGCGTTGGCGGCGTGAATAGAAAATGAGGGAGTTTTCAACTTATGTTTCGGCGATGCCCAGGGAAGCTGGCTTCCCGGTGTGCTTGAGCCACGTTGACACTGCGGCCAATGCGATGAACGCTCCCAGGGTCAAGAAGGCGATGCGAAGCCCCTGGCTGAACGCCGCCCCGACTCCCTCGCCGCCGGCCGTGACCGCGTCGAGGCTTGGCTCGAATCCTAACGCTCCCATTCTCATGGTCACGATGGTTATGGCCAGCCCAATTCCTGTGACGTTGGCAGTGTTGCGGACCATGTTGGTGAAGGCCGTGGCGACGCCGATTCTGCTGAGGTCCACGGTCCCCAGAATCGAACTCTGATTAGGAGGGTTGAAGGTGCCCATACCGGCGCCCTGAAAAATCAGCCCGAGTAATATCACGTAGAGTCGCGAGGACTCTGAGATTGTCCCGAGAATCAACATCCCTGCGAGTAACAGGGCCAGACCGACATACTCGAAACGCTTTGGGCCATGCCTGTCCGAAAGTCGACCCGAGATGGGACCTATAATTGCGAACATCACCATTGTGGGTGCTATCAGTAGTCCCGTTTGACCCGGGCTTAGGCCTGCCACTCCCTGGAGGTAGAAAGGCATCAGGGAGAATACGGCGGTGCCCGCCAGGAATATGAAGAAACTGGCGGCGGAGCCTAGGGAAAATAACCTGTTCTTGAACAGGTCAAGTTCCAACATTGGCGCTGACGTTCGGGTTTCCCAGTATAGGAAGGTGACGAACAGCGCCAATGCCGCTACGAAAGCGGAAAGCACGATAGGCGACGTCCATCCGAGCTGGTAGGCATTGGTCATCACCAGCAGGAATACCGCGACGGACGCAGAGGATAGGAATGCGCCCAGCCAATCGAATCCTTTAGACGTTGACGTGTTGTTAGATGCAGCAGGGCGGTCGTGGTTAAGTACCAGGATAGCGGTGATGAGCGAGATACTGCCGAGCGGAGCGCCCATGAGGAACACGGACCGCCATCCCAAAAAGTCCACAACCACTCCGCTGACGACAGGCCCCCCGACGGCTCCGATGCCGACCATAGTCATGAACATGCCGACGACCTTGCCACGCTCGATGGAAGGGAAATTTGAAATGGCGATAGCCATGCCAGTGGCCTGGATCATCGCGGCTCCCGCACCCTGAAATATGCGAGACGCAATGACCCCGCTGAGGGACGGGGAAAACCCGGATAGTAGCGCCCCCATGATGAATATGATGAACCCCAGAACATACACCCGCTTTCGCCCTATGAGGTCCGAGAGGCGGCCCATCGGCATCAGTAGAGAGCCGGTGACCAGGATGAATCCTAACGCCACCCACTGCACCGCCGGAATAGTCGCGCCGAAGTGGATGGCAAGCTCGGGCAGGGCTAGGCTGACACCGGTCTGATCCAGGACAGAAACGAACGTCCCTACCGCAACGGTAGCCATGACAAGGGTCCGATGGCGGGAGGGTGTTGTAGTCGGCGCCTCGGTGGTCAATATGGGGTTATTCTACCACGCCCAGAGCGCTACGAGCCGAGATGAAGAAGACCCCCCATCTAGAAGATGAGGGGCCCTTTAGATCTGGTGGAGACGGGGGAGGGTCGAACTCCCCGTCCAGAAGACACCCCGATCGGGATATACTACAGGTTTAGTCAGTCCTTAACTTCGCAAGGTCCAGCGTTGACCGACGGCCGCTTGGACCAGACTAGCCGATAGTCTTTAGCCAGTATTATCGGCGTCTAACTGACTGCACCCCGTCTATTGGCGCCCTTTCACCCCCTTCGGGGATCGGGCGTGAAGGACGTGGCCGCTTAAGCGGCCAGTGCTAGCTTTTGTTCGCCAGTTACTTTTTTTGCCTTCTTATTAACGGGGTGGAAGGCGCCCCGACCTGCAATCCCGCGGTGACATCCACTGTCGAATCCGCGCGTCCCCAAGTTGAAATACGTTTTCATTTTAACATGTTCCTTGTGATCCTCATGGAAATGGGGCTATCTGAATTTCGCACGCATATATACAATCTTTCGTATAGGCGAGACCCTATTAAGTCTGAATAATGAAGAGAGGAGCTGCAAAATAGAATGGTAAAGCTAGCTGCAAACTTAAGTATGATGTTTAATGAGGTCGATTTTCTTGATAGGTTCAGAGCCGCTGCTAATGCTGGATTTCAAGGGGTGGAATATCTGTTCCCATATGACTATCAAAAGGAAGAGCTGGTTGAATTGTTAGGGAGTAATGGACTAGTCCAAGTTCTTCATAATCTTCCAGCTGGGAATTGGGATAAAGGTGAAAGAGGGATTGCTTGTCTTCCAGATAGGGTAGGGGAGTTTCAGGAGAGTGTTGGGATTGCGGCAGAATATGCTTCAGCTTTGAGTTGCCCGCAGGTTAACTGCTTGGCTGGCATAAGGCCGGATGATGTATCCGGTGATAAGGCAAGAGAGACATTAATAGCCAATCTCAGATATGGGGCGTCAGAACTTAGTCGGACCGGAGTAAGGCTGATTATAGAAAGTATAAATACAATTGATATGCCGGGATTCTTTGTCAGTCGCACAAAGCAGGCCAAAGCTATTCTTGAAGACGTGGGTTCCGATAATCTTTTTCTTCAGCACGATCTATACCATATGCAGATTATGGAGGGAGATTTGGCGAGAACGATCGAAGCAAACCTCGATCTGATCAGCCACATGCAATTAGCTGACAATCCAGGACGTCATGAACCTGGAAGTGGGGAGATAAACTACACGTTTCTCCTATCTTTCATCGATGACATAGGATACGACGGATGGATTGGGTGTGAGTACGTGCCGGCAGGTACCACTGAAGATGGTCTTGGTTGGGCTAAGCCGTACCTGTAAAGGAATATTTTTTTCTACACCAGAATCTCAAAAGTGTAGAGGCATTTCACGATGCTATACTCCTCTATGAAGGTGCACTTCCAAAATTTGTAGTTTTCCAGGAGCTGTGTTTATGGCAACAGAGGTTCATATCGAGTCTTTAGGCGAACTGGAAAAAGACCGGCTACTTTCTACGATACAAGATCGGGTGCTCTGGAATGCAATGCAGCTGGTTCATCACGCGAACAACGTACGGCCTAATCCGGACGGCACCAAAGTAGGAGGACATCAGGCCTCAAGTGCATCCATAGCCACATTAATGACTTCCCTCTATTTCGACTACATGGAGAAAGGAGACAAGATATCGGTGAAACCTCACGGCTCACCGATCTACCATTCGATTCAATACCTGCTTGGTAACTTAGAAGTTTCCTATATGACAGAGTTACGCGCGTTTCACGGGTTACAGGCATATCCCAGCAGAACTAAGGACCCAGACGGTGTTGACTTCAGTACTGGATCAGTGGGATTGGGACCTGTAGCTCCGAATTTCGCCTCCATAGTCAGATCCTATACGAGGTCTCATGGCTTCAGCCGCCCCGACCTAGCGGAAAAGAACCCTCGTTATATATCTATTGTTGGAGATGCTGAACTTGATGAGGGCTCCATCTGGGAATCCATAGCAGAACCTGAGATGAATCAGGCTTCAAATATCCTCTGGGTTATCGATCTAAATAGACAAAGTTTAGATCGAGTGATACCAGGTATTAGGGTCAGGGCGTGGCGTGAAATGTTTGACGCTAACGGGTGGAATGTAATAGATGCTAAATATGGGAATCTTCTCCAGACAGCGTTCGGACAACCCAATGGTGAACTCCTTCGGATAGCCATAGATGAAATGAGTAACCAAGCATATCAAAGACTGCTTCGAGTAGACTCCGAGGTATTGAGGGAGTGGTTACCTAACTATAGTCGCTATCCTGACGATATGAAGCGATTACTGGCAAGATGGGATGATTCGGAACTTCATGAGCTATTCCATAATTTAGGCGGGCATGATTTTTCTACGTTAAGAGAGGCATTTCGTCGGGCTGATTCCACTCCGGGACCTAATGTGGTGTTTGCTTACACACTTAAGGGTTACCGTCTTCCTTCGGTGGGAGATCCTCAGAACCACTCAGTAACTTTGACGGTTACCCAAATGGAGGAATTGCGCCAAACTCTTAGGATCCCTGAGGGTCAGACCTGGCCTAAGTTGGAGCCCGGGACCCCGGAAGGAGAGCTATCTATAGAAATTTCTGAACGCTTAAGGGATGACGATTTGGGAACCCCTCCTCCCGAAGAACCAATTCCTTGGGATTTTGGGCGGAACTATTCCGGCAGCATGTCCACACAACAGGCTTTTGGCCTTGTGTTGACCGATATGTCCCGCAGTCTTGGAGATATATCACGGCGAATCGTTTCAGTCAGTCCTGATGTGGCTAGTTCAACTAACCTAGGCGGGTGGATTAACCGAGTAGGGGTTTGGAAAACAGGAGTGTCTGAAGAGCTTCCTGAAGAAGGGATTGTGAGAGCGCTACGTTGGGAGGAATCTAAAGATGGTCAACACATCGAGTTGGGTATTTCAGAAAACAACCTGTTTATGATGCTAGGTCAGCTTGGTAGCTCCTATGAGATGGACGGGGAGATGCTTTTTCCGATCGGAACCCTTTACGACCCCTTTATCCGGCGCGGTCTTGATGCATTTGTCTATAGCGTATATTCAGGGGGTAAGTTTATTGTCGTGGGCACTCCATCCGGTCTTAGCCTGGCACCAGAAGGAGGAGCACATCAATCGATGATGACACCGTCTATAGGAACGGAAATTCCGACGCTTGATGCATATGAGCCCTGTTTTGGCCAAGAATTGGAATGGATTATGTTGTCGGCATTACATCAGATTAGGAAACGTGGTCGATGCACCTATTTGCGTCTTACTAGTAAACCGGTTGATCAGACGTTGATGTCTATACCCAATGACCCCACAGAAGCAGAGTCACTACGTTTGCAAGTATTGAAAGGTGCATACTGCTTGCAAGATATGAGGGGTCGTCCTGGATTTGATCCCGCCACAAACGCGGTTAATCTTATAGCCTCCGGTGCCATGATTCCGGACGCATGCGAAGCAAGCAATGCATTAATCGAAGAGGGTGTTTATGCATCGGTAATTAATGTGACTGGCCCGGGCCCTCTCTATAGGCACTATCGAGAATCCGCCAGGAACTCTATTAATAAAGGGGAGAGTCTTTCTGAAAAGGTATCAGAGCTTATTCCCGGAGCTATTTCCGGAGCACCTGTTGTTACGCTTGCAGATGCGCATCCTCATTCTCTTGCATGGGTTGGATCTGCTTTGGGAAGTAGGACCATTCCCCTGGGTGTGGATGAATGGGGTCAGTCTGGTAGCCGAGAAGATCTCTATCGAGAATATGGCACGGATTCAAATACAGTCATGGCAGCATGTTTTGCAGCCCTTGACACCTAAACAACTCATAAATGGTAGGCTATTTCCCTCCAAATTATGTACTCGTCTTATGCTAAACTTTGCCGCGCCCCAATAGAATAAATATTCTTGGAGAAATTTGAAATGACAAAGATACTTGTAGTACATGGAGCGGGTATCAATATGAGAGGGAAGTCTCAAATAGAGATTTTCGGTACTGCCACGATGGATGATTATACTGCTCAAATAAAAAATTACGCTTCTGAGCTTGGAGTGGAAATAGACGTATTTCACTCCAATATTGAAGGAGAAGTAATCAATAAGTTTTATCAAAGCCATGAAGACGGATTTGATGCCGCGATCATAAATCCAGCTGGATATTCTTCAGGATATCCTGCGTTGGCTGCCGCAATTACACAGGTTGCTTATCCGACCATAGAAGTACATATATCTAATCCGGCTGCTCGAGGCGGATCTTCTCAGATTGCACCTTCTTGCAAGGGTGTGATTACTGGATTTGGTCTTTTTGGATACTACATCGCTATGAAAGCGGTCATTGACATGGATGGATAGTTGGACTGCGACTAAAGGGCGTCTTCAATTCATTGGGTAAGATAACAAATGCTTTTCAGGTGATTGATAATGGATTGTATTCTATCGATCAGTGTGACGAGGTAAGTTTAGGATATTCAATAACTAAGGGAGTGCAAAAGTGGAAATGAGATTGACTTTATTAGCGCGACTAACGGTATTATCAACCCTTCTTTTGGCCCTGTGCTTGGTTATTGCATGTGGAGATACGCCAGACTCGAATAAAATCCCAGAAATGCCGGAGAAAGTTGATTCATCTTCACCAAAAACCTACAGCAACGCGCCCGCTATGAGTATCGACGAGTCTAAAGACTATTCAGCTGTGTTTGAGATGGAAAAGGGGGGGCAGTTTACTGTAGACCTCTATGAAAAGCTTGCTCCTAAAACGGTAAACAACTTCGTATTTCTCGCGAATGATGGATTTTATGACGGAGTTACTTTTCATCGCGTAATTCCTGGATTCATGGCTCAAGGAGGGGACCCTACAGGAGTAGGTTCCGGTAATCCTGGTTACTATTTTGACAACGAGTTACATCCTGATGCTTTGCATGATGGTCCCGGAATTATCTCTATGGCGAATAAAATGGAGCAGAACGGAAAAGGCACCAACGGCAGCCAGTTTTTCATAACGTTTAAAGAAACACATTTCCTCGACGGATTCAATTCGGATGGTTCCCAAAAAGATTGTTCTTCACCGAACACATCCTGTCATTCTGTATTTGGTAAAGTGATAGAAGGGATGGATGTTGTTAATTTAATTTCCACCCGCGATCCATCAGTCGCAACCACTCCAGGGGATTCCATTAAAACTATAAAAATAATAGAGAAATAACTGCTTTGAGAAATATATGAAATCAGTCATCACCATATCCCGGCTCAACAAAGGCTCCACCGGTCGTACTTTTTAGGAAGTTAAACAGTCTTCCGTGTGTTCCTATCCATGACTGATCATTTAAGGTGATTTCTCCTACGATGGGTTGGTTGTCTACCCTGACAGTCGGAGACACTCTAATGCTGTGGATGTCCACCAGGTTTCCCTTGAATTTAAATGTTATGCCTTTGAGTTCTTGAATACCTGTTTCACTTCCGCGAACTATGCTAGGGAAAAGCATTTTTCTTATCATGGACCTTTCTATTGAGTTGAAATCTATCAGTGGGTCACCCTTTTCGTTGTATATATGTCCGAACGGTCTCGTTTGAGCTCGTTGATAAATAAGGGCAGCTAACATGAGAGCGACCACAGCGATAGGTATCCCAATCAATCCCATCGGGATCCTTAAGCTGGGTTCAGTGATTGGGACAGTCGAAATTACTTCTTTCACTGCTTGAGATGGTGCAGCGTATCCCTCTGGTTCAGGCAAAGGTAACCTTATCGTGTTGAGCATTAAGGTATCGGTAACCTCGTTGTGTGGACTACCTGCGTATTCAAGATTCAGGTTAAGAACTACGGGTGTTATCCCGTCAACGGATGGCGTAAATAACACATCGAACATCGATGCTTGTCCGTCAGCAGCCAGAGTTCTAGGGACAAATTTAAAGGAACCAGCACTAGCTGAACCCTGACCTATCCCAAAGGTTAATGCGGAAGGTTCGATGGCGAATGGCTCTCCGGCGACGTTGACGAAAACATTAGCTACAATCGTTTCTTGCCCCGGGTATAGCCGTTCTGTTTTAAGGGTGGTCAACAACATAGACGGAAAGGGCTGAGCCTTGAAACTAGCGGACTCAGTTAATGTATTGGTTAATTCAGCCCATCCGAGTTCAAGCGATACGTTATAGACACCCCCTGCTCCCGATGGTGTGATAGTACTTGAATAATAACCATCTGCTGCAATGACATCTCCCTGTTGTCCTTTGTCATTAAGTTGATAAAGAACGCTGGTCCCATTTGGAGTGGTTACAGTGGCGGTCATGTATGCCTCTTCACCCGGAGATACCATCAGGTCATCTTCGGTTATGTAGGCAACTATGCTGGTAGGCTGGTCCGTAGGTACTATTTTGTCGGTGCTCAGGTTCAACCTAAACTTATTCGACGCTATATGCCAGGAGGACACTTTCCCTATCATGCCTTTTACATCAACAGACCAATTTCCTGGAATTGGGTCTGCTAATTGCCAAACAACAATATGAGGAGTTTCAAGAACTCTTGAGGAAGTACGGTCACCGGACGAAGATTCTATTCCTTCAGGATTATTTAAACGGAGTGAACCAAATGGTCTCTCCTTGAAAAAGATGAGCAGTACATTTCGAGTACCAGGTGCGACAGGGATGTTTGCCGTTAGAGTTCCCCCCTCTGAAAGCTCTCCTTCCCCTGAAGGGACAAGGCTACCAAGGGAATCAGATTTCATAATTTTATCTGCAAGCTTCTTTAGCCCGGAGTCGACGCTTAGTTCAATTCTGACAGAGCCTGTCTTGGAAGATATTCTGTCCAATACCGTAACCATGCTCTCTGATGCATCCGGAAGCGTTAGTCCACTGATTTCCCATTTGTTTTTTGCAAACATTTCAGACAACGGATCCATGTATCTAGCCATGTAATCCCCGTCTGCAGGAATTTCGCCAGATCCAACAATATAGAGTGTCGATCCTTCTGGAGCGTTCTCGACACCTAAGAGGTTATATGCTTCTGATACTGAGCCGGCCACGTCCACCGCTGTATTTTTCTTATGAAGAGTGATAGCCATATCCAGAGCGGAGTTAAAAGATGAGAAGCTCTGATCCCCTGCCCTGAAAGGGCCATAATAAGTCTCCGGGCTGTCCATCGTGGACAGGTAAAAATCATCGTTTTGACGTAGGGTTGATAGTAATCCGGCTAATGATTTAATAACACTCACGTTAGATTCTTTAACTGTTGAGTCCATATCTAACGTTAAAATTACCAGTCTGTGCTCTGATGTATCCTTTCTGTCATCCGCAGCCACGGCGCCGGAGCCTGCGAGAAGCGCTAGAAAAAAAACAGTAAGAAAACCCGCCCGGATAAAAAGTTTCATGTGCCATCTCCCCTTACCTTTAGAAACTAGAGAGAAAGAACTTCATGGTCAATCAGAATCCAGTTCAGTTTTTAATCAAAATATTCCTTAGTGAATAACTTTTTACGAAATAGAACGTCAGGGGTTCTTATCCGCTTATCGGTCTTGGCCTTGATACTATTCCAATTTGCTGTTCTTTCCTGTGCCAAAGCCATGACTGATTCGGATTTAGAAATTGATCGTGGCCTGGTTTCAGAGGTTTCGGCGCTCAGCTTGACCACTGTCAATTGGTTTGAAATTGAAGCCGAAGCTGGAACTGTAACTCGATTTAGGGCGGAGGGATCGTTGGGTGAATTTACTCCTTCCCATCTCAGGCAACATATGATTGCAGGAGAGCCAGTGTTGGTTTCATTCGTGATCAGACAAGGGGAGAAAATCGCCATTGAGGTCGAGGACTCTTCACTTCCATAGCGGGTATAAGAAGGTTGACTAATTTACGCCGACCTTGTTCCTTTATTCCTATAACGGAAAGTTAGTGTTCCCACACCTAAAACTAATACACCAAACACGAAAATGAAGAAATATCCTGCACCTGTCCCGGATACGACGCTTTCTCCGCTGACATCGACAATAAAATAGACGCTGTTTTCCTGACCAGGTATCGTTTCTATTTTAACTTCTGCCTCCCACGGGCCTTCTTCATAGAACGTTAAATTAGCGTCGTACATGGTAGGGGATGAAGGAGAATTGACGGCTCTGGATTGAAAAGCCTCATCTTCCAGTCGAACGATTAGCGTTATTAGTGCCTGAGTAACTGGTTCACCCGTTGACGCGTTTTTAGGCTCTATAGAAAAGTGCGCTTGTCCCACCATAGGCTTATGAGGGATAGCTTTCACCGATATTTCAAAGTTCGCTGTATTTCCCTTGTAAATTTGCTTCATATCGCCATGGGCGTGAACCCGGGGCATCGTTACGAAATATAAAATCAATATCCCTGTGCAGCATAACGTTAGTGAAGCAAATAATTTCATATGGAATCCATCGTCTCCGAAATATGGTGGGCCCGGCAGGGATCGAACCTGCGACCAATCGGTTATGAGCCGACCGCTCTGACCACTGAGCTACGGGCCCGAAATCGAGACTGTGTACAGGTGACCTGTTGAATGATTAGTCCTTCAACCGATCGCTGAATACAAGTTACTTTCTCCAGTCCCTCCTAAAGAAAAACTAGCGCCTACAATTGTCTGGCACGGCGGAGGAGGTAGTCAAGGAAAAACTGCTCAAGCTCCCTTAGAAGGGCATGCGGGATACGTAGTAATCCAAAGTTTAGATATCATCAAGGTAAATCACAATGTTATTACCTCATCGCTCTATTTTACAGGCAAGGTTGGCCGTCTAAATTTGTTCCGTGCAACTGTTAATGTGACACCTGTCTCTCTGCTAACATAAATTCCCACATAAAAAGGTTTTTGCATATTCTTGAATTTGTCTAAATATTAAGAAATCGGTTACAGAGGAAGATGTTATGGGTAGATTGCAAGGTAAAGTAGCCATCATTTCCGGGGGGGCCAGAGGGCAGGGAGCGGATGAAGCCAAGTTATTTGTCGAAGAAGGGGCATCAGTAGTATTTGGTGACATTCTGGATGAAGAAGGTCGAAAACTCGAAGCGGAAATAAACGAATCTGGCGGAACTGCTCAATATATACATCTAGACGTCACAAAAGAGCATGATTGGGAGAATGCTGTAACCAAGGCAGTTTCCACCTATGGAAAACTTGATATTTTGGTGAATAACGCAGGCATTCTCATTATGAAAGGATTAGAAGAGACAGAGAGTACCGATTGGGATGACGTCCAGGAAGTTAATTCTAAAGGAGTCTTCCTCGGAACAAAGGCAGTTATATCTGCAATGAGGAACGCAGGTGGAGGCTCCATCATAAACATATCGTCAGTGGCTGGGCTGATCGGGTCTCGGTTTACAGCCTACGGAGCTAGCAAGGGAGTTGTCAGGTTACTGTCGAAATCAACTGCTGTCCAATATGGACCAGAGGGAATTCGCTGCAATTCGGTGCATCCTGGGATCATTGAGACAAATATGACTGAAAGGCTTATAGGTACGTCTGAAGCTCGCCAGGCACAGCTAGATCGCACACCATTGAATATTATCGCCACTTCCCGTGATGTCTCATTTGGCGTGTTGTATTTAGCATCGGATGAATCGAGGTATGTCACTGGGTCCGAACTGGTTATAGACGGCGGAATTACGGCGCGGTAAAAGCTCTTGCTCTGGTTATTTTGCAGCCATCTAAGTCGAATCGGTTTTGCTTCATTACTGATGATGACACTGCTATCGTGCGGAGCCCAGCCGAAATCTGCCTCTACTCGGGAGGTAGTGGGCTACGACTATTCAATACCTCAAACATACACTCCTCTGCCTACTTATACACCTTATCCAACCTCTACTCCAGTACCCCCACCTTCTCAAGAAATTAGGGTACAAACTGTTTTAGTTACAACTACTCCCTCTCCGGAACCGTCTTTTGCTTCTAGTACTAAGACGGTTTGGAATGCGTATTCTGACCCCGAATTCTATGAAAACGTTTTTGTAGAGGTAAAAGGGCTTCCACTGCCATACGTGAGGGAAAAATTTGATCCTGCCGTCGGTCTTAAGTCCCCCACGGTAGAAAGTGTACTTTTAGATGGGACGCCTGTCTTTATTGGGGGAGAAGGGCCCACTACGATTCTGATGGTTTTAGCCCACTGGTGTCCTCATTGCAGGAATGAAGTAAGAGAGCTGACGAAGCACTTCAATGATGAGGGGCTGCCAGAAACCGTCCGCGTCATGTCATTAGCCACTGCTATCGATAGCTCCCAGGCTAATTATCCACCTCATGAATGGTTCAAGAGTGAGAATTGGCCCGTACCAGTAATAGTTGATAATCCAGCTTCTGTAATTGCTGATATATTCGGAGTCAATTCTTTTCCCTTCTTTATCGTGATTGACCAAGCGGGAGATATTGCGCTTAGAATCCCAGGGCGAATGGGAATAGATACGCTGGAGAGACTGATTGAGGCATTATCAGGTTTAGAATCACGGAATTGATTGCAAATAACAGGCTTGAAACACGTTTGGTAAAGAGGTGATCATGGCAGTCTCTAAAAAGATACGAAACTTCATGGAGCAAGGCTCTTGGATCAGAAAAATGTTCGAAGAAGGTATCTCACTAAAGCAACAATACGGGGAAGATAACGTCTTTGATTTATCGCTAGGAAACCCAGTTGTTTCTCCTCCAGAGGAATTTTTTAGAGAGTTGAGACGTATTGCAGAGGAACCTATCATGGGCATGCATAGATACATGCCAAATGCTGGACTACCGGCAACCCGGGCTGCAGTAGCGGATCAATTGTTTGTAGAGACTGGGCTGAACTTCAAGTCTTCGGAAATTGTGATGACCTGCGGAGCAGGAGGAGCTCTAAATGTAGTCATGAAGGCGCTTCTGGACCCAGGTGATGACTTCATCATTTTCGCTCCCTACTTCGTCGAATATCAATTTTATGCTGATAACCATGGAGCATCTTGCAAAGTGGTGCCGCCAGACGACGATTTTCTACCTTCAATGGAGGCTTTTCGAGATGCAATCACAGAAAAAACCCGAGGGGTTTTAGTCAATTCTCCAAACAATCCGACAGGGGTTTTATATTCCTTCGAAGTATTGGCTGAACTTGCCGATATAATCAAAGAGAAAGAGAGGGAATTTGGGACAGAGATTTATCTGGTAAGTGACGAACCTTATCGGAGACTAATTTTCGATGACATCGAGTACCCTCATATTTTTAGGCACCATGAACGCAGCATAGTAGCTACCTCCCACTCCAAGGATCTTGCCCTTCCCGGAGAGCGAATAGGATATATAGCTGTTCATCCTGGATATGAGGATAGGGAAGAGCTTGTCGATGCCCTTGTATTTTGCAACCGAACACTCGGTTTCGTAAACGCCCCAGCGCTTATTCAGCACATCGTCACCTCCCTGCAGTCGGTGACTGTTGATGTCGGTATTTATCAGAGAAAGAGAGATTTTCTTCACAATGCACTGATAGAGATGGGTTATGAAGTTGTTAAGCCTCAGGGTGCGTTCTACATGTTTCCAAGGTCACCGATTGAAAACGATGTGCAATTCGTTGATGAACTGAAAGAACAGAAAGTGTTGGCTGTTCCAGGCAGAGGATTTGGACTTCCAGGTTATTTTCGACTTTCATACTGTATGGAAGATAGAACTATCGAGGGAGCTCTTACAGGACTTCAACACGCTCTCTCGAAGTATTTATAATGGCTAGACTGGAGGAGAATCTTTCAACCCGAATCCTGTAACAGGAATCAATATACGTGCTCCGGCGTTGATTCTTCCCGAGTCCACAAGTTTCTTTGCACCAGCAAATGCTGCGGCAGAGGTTGGTTCGGCATAAATCCCTTCATTGGCTGGTAGATAGGTATGCCAAGAGCTAATTTCCTCTTCGTTGACCGTAATTGCGGTACCTCCAGACTTTCGAAGTACTTCTATTACCTGATGTAATCTAGGAGGTGAGGCAACCGCAATTCCTCCTGCAATCGTCGCTTTCAAATCGGCGACATCCCAATTCCGGCCGTCGAAGGCGGCGGCGATTGGCATTACCGACTTCGCTTGAACGCAGTGGAGTTTAGGTAAAGTCCCTATTAACCTTTTTTTTTCAAGCTCAAGTAGCCCTTTCCACATGCCCAGATACAATGAACCGTTTCCTACAGGAATAACTACGTCGGTAGGCAGATTACCATTAAATTGTTCGAAAACCTCATACGCAAAAATTTTGGTGCCCTCGATAAAAAACGGACTCAAGTTATGAGAGGCGTATGGAAGTGAGTTCTCACTTGCGAATCGAACCGCCGCTTCTGTTGTATCGGCCCGTGTTCCTTCAATAAGATGTGTTTCTGCGCCGTATACCTTGATTTGACTGATCTTTGGATTCGGTGCAGTGGTTGGAGCGAATATATTTGCTGTGATTCCAGCCAGAGCAGAATAAGCCGATACGGAAGCCCCTGCGTTTCCAGAAGAATCTTCGACAAGTTCTGTAATACCCATAGATTTCAGTACCGAAATCATAATTGATGTTCCCCTGTCCTTGAAGGAGCCCGTAGGGTTCAGAAATTCAAATTTGGCAAAAACTTCGACACCAATGATGTCGTAAATTTTCTGCAACTTGACTACAGGAGTATTGCCTTCACCAAGAGTGAGATGGTCTTCTTGGCGATCTATCGGGAGGGGTATTGGTGGGCCTCTCCATCCTTTAGGCAGCACTACTGATGGCAATAAATCACTTATATACTTGACATCGAGTGGGGATTCGCAAACACCGCAACTGAGCAAATTTGGTGATGGATCATTTGTCCATCTACAGGATGAACATGTGAATTTGTAGCCTGGCATAGAAACTATTTCCAGTCGTTGTCTAGATGGGCTTCAATGAACTCTTCATCTAGATTTATTCCCAAACCTGGACGCGTTGTCAATTGAATCTTGCCATTGTTAATGTTGAGCGGTTCATCGATCATTGAATTCAACGAGTTTAGACTTGCGTAGTTTATCTCAAGCTTATAGAAATTTAGCACAGTCATCATTGTATGAGCCCCGGCAAGTATGTTTATAGGGTCGCTGGCATCATGAGGGCTCATCGGGGCGTAGAAAGATTCTGCTAAAGCACTGATCTTTTATAGCTTTGTTATTCCTCCAGTCCAAAGTATGTCTGGCATTAAATATTCCGCAAGCAGGTCTTTCAGGATGGGAACGAAACCCCATCTCGCATAGAGTCTTTCTCCAACACAGATCGGTACATTGACCGATTCTTTCACATGTTTTAACGCTTCGTTACTGTTAGGTTGTACAGGTTCTTAAAACCATCCGATATTAAACGGCTCGAGTAACTTGGCCATAGATATGGCCGTGGGCCCATCAAAATTTTTATGGCAATCTATCAAAACATCGATATTTGGGCCAACGGCCTCTCTTATAGCAGCGATGGTATCTACAGCCAAAGCTGACCCCGCAGGTGAGGTAGTACCTTGCATATATCTCCGGTAATGTTGACGCATCTCGGGCATGAACGGATCTGTTTTAAGTGATTGGGATCCATGTGCCACTATACCTCTGGCTTTTGACGCGGCAGCATCCGGATCTGCGGGCGATACATGTGTGTGTATTTCGATTTCACCCCGTATAGGTCCAACCCATAGTATTTCGTAGATGGGTATACCACAGGATTTCCCCTTTATGTCCCAAAGGGCTATATCCATGCCACTCAACATAGTTGTAACGAAGCCACCGGCACCCCCGCCTCTGGTGAATATTCTATAGAGCTTGTGCCATATTCGATCTATATGTTTCGGATCCCCCCAAGAGTTTCACGAAAATCCTGTTCTACAGTCGAACTTTTCAGAAATTCGAGCATTTTCCCGACAATAAGGCTGCCGCCCCCTCCTGAACTGGTTGCCTCTCCAATGCCTGATATTCCTTCATCAGTATCAATTCGAAGAAATACGAAGCTTCTTCCACCAGGTTCTGGACTAGGAACCCAGACTTTGAGATCGGTGATTTTCATGAAGGTTTCCTAAGTATCTCTGTAAGGTCGTTCAACTTGTTTCAGGTTAGGAATCGGCATTATAGCAGGGCATTCTTGCGACCGTGTCTGGTAATATTTTCAGGATGTCTAATTCACCAAATTCATTTCATAAGTCGCCAAAAGAAAACCAGGAAACCCAGGCAGGAACAGGTGGTATTTTCTACGGATGGTGGCTTGTTGGAGTAGGTGTTTTGCTTCTAACTTTGATGTCATTATGCGTATTCCGAGGCCTGGGCGTCATGATGGTAGTCCTGCAAAAAGAATTTGCATGGACAAGGACACAGATATCGCTTGGAACACTGTTTAGTCGAGTGGAAGGCGCCGCCCTTGGGCCACTTGAAGGATTTCTGATCGACAAAATAGGCGCACGACGAATGGTTCTTGTTGGATTCTCAATAATGGCGATCGGTTTCGTACTTTTCTCATTTATACAAAACATTTGGCACTTTTACTTGGTCTTTATCATAATCACTCTCGGTTCAGGAATAGGCGGCTGGCTTGCAGTAATGTCAGTTCTGAACAGCTGGTTCAATCGCAAACGTTCGATTGCTATGGCCGGGGCAAGTTCTGGTATGAACTTCGCAGGATTTCTTCTCCCTGTTTATGCGCTAGGCATGGCTGCAAGTTTCCGAACGACGGCGTTATTCCTTGGAGTTATTTTGATATGTGTGGCTATCCCATGTGTCCGAATTCTTCGTAATAGGCCTGAGGATATGGGGTTATTACCTGACGGTCTGTCAGATGAAAAAACGGAGAGAAAGTCTGAGGAACTAGCATTTCCCTCAAAGGAATCGCTAGAACAAACAGGTCAGGAGGAATCTAGTTTCACTGTTCGTCAGGCTCTAAGCGCCCCGGTATTTTGGATATTGACAGTGGCGCACATTTCATCAACCGTATCAATAGCTACTCTATCGCTTCATCTCACTCCTCGTTTGACTGATATGGGACTAAGCCTAACTATGGCCAGTGTTGTTGAGACAATATATTCGGCAGTAGCTCTTCCTAGCCTTTTTTTGTCAGGCTGGTTAGGGGATCGCATGTCAAAAAAATATTTGATAATTCTGTTCCTGATCCTGCAAGGGATATCGACGCTTATCCTAGCTTTTGCTAATGCATTGCCTATCGCAATCCTGTTTGCTGTTCTCTACGGCATAGCTTTCGGAGGGCGAAGCCCGTTGATGACCGCAATACGTGGTGAATACTTCGGAAGGAAGTCTTTTGCGACAATTATGGGATGGTCCATGCTACCCAACGGTGTGTTAATGGCTATAGCTCCCGTATGGGCAGGCTGGATGTTTGATAATTACCATAGTTATACGATCCCGTTTGTAACCTACTCTCTGATGACTTTTATGGGTGCATTCGTAATGATTTTGGCCCGAAAACCAAAGATGTCCAAGCTAGTTTCGGCTTAGTGGTTTCGCCAAACACGTAAGTTTATACAACCCGCCTTTCTGCAGGAAAATCCGTAACAGGAAGTACGGGACGGATTAAAACTTGAAAGTCTTTCCCAAAAAAGAAACATCAAATTCTCCGAAGGGCAGTCAGGGAGAACGATCTGGCCGGCATGTTCGCGATCTGACTAAGGGCAGTATACCTCGCAATCTTTGGTACTTGTCGTGGCCTCAGATGGCTGAGAGTTTTTTTAGTGTCATCGACCAACTCGCAGACCTGTTTTGGGCGGGACGTGTTGGATACAAGGCGATAGCCGGTATGGGTGTTTCCCAGACTTATATCATGATGCTAATGACCGCTAGGATGGGTCTCGATGCCAGCATGAGAGCAATGGTCTCCCGCGCAATCGGCGCCGGCGATACTGCTTATGCAAACCATGTACTGACCCAATCGATAATCCTTACCGCGTTATGGAGCTTGATAGTAGGGATACCTGGGGTAATTTTCACCGACAGGCTGTTGGGACTCGTTGGTGTGAGTGGCGATGTTGTCGCTATGACTTCTGGATACATGAAATTACAGTTCATAGCGATGTCATTCATGTCATTCCAAAGATTGACTGGAGGTTCCCTTCAAGCCGCCGGAGACAGTATAACTCCCCTAAAGGCGGCGACCGTGAGCAGGGTAATTCACCTGATACTTTCTCCTTTTTTGATTTTTGGATGGATTATGTTTCCGGAAATGGGACTAGCCGGCGCCGGGATGGCTAATGTGCTGGCACAGACTTTAGGAATGGCGATAAACTTCACGGTTTTATTCAGGGGCACCTCCCGTCTTAAGCTTACTTTTGCCAGCTATCGGGTGGACTTTTCACTAATGTGGAGGCTTATACGGGTTGGAGCTCCTGCTGCTCTGACAGGTATGCAGAGGTCCTCTTCGCAGTTGATCTTGTTAATAGTTGTAGCTTCTTTTGGAGATGGCCCAGCAGCTGCGTTCGCTCTATCAAGGAGAGCTGAGAATGTTGTTAACCATACCAGTAGAGGACTCGGAAGAGCCGGAGGAGCGTTGGCAGGCCAAAATCTAGGAGCCGGACACGTAGAACGTGCCAAGAGTTCAATAGCGTGGGCGATTATCTACTCTGCTGGGATGAGTCTTATAGCCATGACTCTCTTTATAACCGTTCCTGAACAAATAGCTGCGTTTTTCAGTGACTCTCCAGAATTTATTGCTCACACTTCAACATGGATCTTGATCCTTGCTTTTGCTACATTTCCAATGAGTTCTGTACAGGTCTTCACACAAGGAATTTCGAGTACTGGTGCCACAGTGGCACCCATGTTTATCACCCTAGTCACTATGTGGTTGATTGAAGTTCCTATTGCTATGGCTCTGGCTTATTACACTCCTCTGGATTCTGCCGGTGTCCCCTGGGGCATAGTAATAGGAAATGTCTTAAGGTCAGCAGCATTCTTCGTCTATTTTGCTAGGGGAACCTGGCTCAAAACAGGTATGATCTAGTGTGCTATTTTGGCGATGGTCTTAATCGTGGTACTACTTTGCAGGATCGGAGTTGTTTAGATGGAGCTAATTTACCCTCGAGATTTTGATGCCTTGGTATAGAGATTGGCTTTTCTACTCGCTATTGATAGTAGTGTTTATCTTGGATCGAGTATCGAAAGAAATTATTCGGTCATCAGTGGCCGTTGGGACTTCATGGCCTGATGCCGGATTATTTAGAATAGTTCATGGACTAAATACAGGATCAGCGTTTGGCCTATTTACAGGATTCACGAATTTTCTTATCGTTGCATCTGTACTTGGTATCGCCTTAGTTCTATATTTGTTTCACCGGCAAAACAATAGTGTGATATGGCTACGGTTATCACTCGGGATGATTGTAGGCGGGGCAGTAGGAAATTTGTTTGACAGGCTCAAGGACGGGGCAGTTATCGATTTTATTAGTGTCGGATGGTGGCCTGCATTTAATTTAGCTGATTCCGCGATATCAGTTGGTATGGCACTTTTGGTGACAACCTTACTTTTCGGCGAAAGACTCGGATGGATTAAGCCTGATTCTACCAACGAAGAAAAGCCGGATTGAATTTGACAGAATTTTTAGTGTGCGAAGAGGACGATGATAATCGAAGGCTAGATCGCTTCGTGTCCGAAAACATGTTAAGTGTTTCCAGAACGAATGCTGCCTCTATGATCCTGGATGGAAATGTGTTGCTTGATGGCAAAGTCGCAAAGCCTTCTACAAGGTTAAGAAAAGGGCAACAAGTTGATGTCAGCATTCCGATCGCGGCTGCTTCAGGTATCAAACCTCAGGATATAAAGCTTGATGTGATACATGAAGACGATGACATATTAGTGATCAACAAGCCTTCTGGTCTTCCCGTACACCCTGGCCCCGGACACCTTGATGGCACTCTCGTTAACGCCATTATAGCTAGGTGTCCCGATATAAAAGGAGTTGGCGGGACACAAAGGCCAGGCATAGTTCATCGATTAGATCGCAATACTTCTGGGGTAATGGTAGTCGCGAAGAATGGTGCTGCCCATGTCGAAATTTCCAATCAAATCGCTAGTAGGACTGCCACTAAGATATATGAGGCCCTTGTAAAAGGAACGCTCGCGAGACCAGAGGCTATTATCAATGCTCCAATTGGAAGAGACCCCTATCACAGGCAAAGGATGGCTGTCGTTGAAGAGGGGAGGGAATCCATAACACGGTACAACGTCATAAACAGACTGAGGAGTTTTGACCTTCTACAGGTGAGACTATTAACTGGAAGAACGCATCAAATTAGAGTTCACTTGTCCTCAATAGGACATCCAGTCGCTGGCGATGAACTTTATGGAGGCGGGGTTTCTGGCATTTCTCGACAGTTTTTACACTCTACTTTATTAGCATTCATTCATCCGTCCTCGGGTAAGAAAGTCGAGTATAGATCCCCACTGGCGTCAGATTTAGAGTGTTTCCTAAATTCCTTAGTTTAGGATTAACAAAATTATTTCTCTACATACATAATGTTAATATTTTAGGGTCAACTTTATTTAACAACTACTGACAGAATTTAGAAAATCAATTTAGGTAGTAACCCAGTATTGATAATCTCGAATAGAGCCAGAGTCAGATATGCTCCTAGTCCAACCGGCGAGCCTCACCTTGGCAACATCAGAACTGCTATTTTTGACTGGCTGCTTGCGAGACATACGAACGGGAAATTTATTGTTCGAGTTGAAGACACTGACCGGGCTCGAATTGTGGATGGTGCAATCGACCTTCAGAAACATTCCCTTGAATGGCTGGGCTTGGACTGGGACGAAGGCTTGGGTAAGGACGGTCCATTTGGTCCGTATGTTCAGTCGGAGAGACTCGACTATTACAATGCGGCAATTGAATCATTGATTCGGACAAGTGACGCTTACAAATGCTATTGCACGGAAGAGCGTTTAGCAAAGCTTAGAGAAGAACAAAGAAAACAAAAACTCTCAAGGCTCGGTTATGACGGAAAATGTAGGGGACTAAGTGAAAAAGAAAGTACGGAACTAGAAGCATCGTCAGATTCAAACGTAATCAGGTTTGCAATGCCTACTGTCGGTATTACGGAGATTGAGGATCTGGTGCGAGGACGTATCGAATTTGACAATGCTTTAGTTGATGACTTTATCCTTCTCAAGGCTGACGGATTTCCAACCTATCATCTAGCTTCAGTAGTTGATGATAAGCATATGCAAATTACCCATGTTCTAAGAGGCGAGGAATGGGTTTCGAGCATTCCGAGGCATATTCAAATCTATCGTGCTCTTGGATGGGAACCGCCGATTTATGCCCATTTACCCACGATTCTTGCCCCCGATAAGTCCAAACTCAGTAAACGTCACGGTGCGACATCGGTTTTGGAATACAGGGAGATGGGGTATTTGCCTGAGGCGATGTTGAATTTTTTGAGCTTGCTGGGTTGGTCTCTTGACGGGGAGACCGAGATTATTCCAAGGGAAGATATTGTTAAGCATTTCGATCCTAGTCGCATTAATGTAGCAGGAGCAGTTTTCGATATTGAAAAATTGAATTGGATGAATGGCTATTACATCAGAAACATGGAAACCCAAGAACTGGGAGACATATTGTTCCGATACTGGAAAGAGTTTCCACCAAAGGAATTCGAACGACTTCCATCAATTGAAGAATCTAGGACAGTTGCCTCTCTAGTAAGGGAAAGGTTAAAGACATTAAATGACGCCGCTCCACTGGTAGCCTTTATTTTTAGAGATTCTATTGACTATGATAAAGGTCAGTTAATACAGAATGATATGGATGTCCAAGGGACTATATCAATTCTGGATGCGTGCGCCGAGGCGTTATCAAACATAGAGCCATATTCGGCCGACTCGATAGAACGAGTCCTTAGATCAGTCGCGAATAACAAAAATCTAAAAGTTGGCCAATTACTTGGTACCGTTAGAGTATCAACATCTGGACAAAAAGTGTCCCCACCTCTTTTCCAGTCGCTTGAAATTCTGGGTAAGGAAAGAGTCTCTGAGCTTCTTTCTAACGCTAAGAGCAATTTATCGAGTATGTCGAATAATTGACGCTTCTCAGGCGTAATTCTATACTCATTCAGGTACTAATAATTGTGTTGCACGGAGCTTAATGTGACCATCTCGCTAAAAGAAAGGTTAGACGGTGATTTGAAGGACGCTATGCGTAACAAGGATAGTATTAGGCGAACTGTGCTTCGCACTATCATTTCTGAAATACGAAATGCTGAAATAGCGAAGCAAGAGGCACTTGATGATGAAGGAATCTTGGTTGTAATGACCAAACAAGCTCAACAACGAAGGGATAGCATAGAAGCATTCAAATCCGCTAGTCGGAGTGATTTAGTAGAAAGCGAGTCGGCGGAACTGAAAATTATCTCAGGATATCTTCCAGAACAACTATCTGAAGACGAGATCGAAGTTGTAATAACCGAGGTAATCAGTCAAGTTGAAGCCAAAGGTTCTTCTGATATGGGAAAAGTCATGAAGGAAATAATGCAAAGAGTTCGAGGTAGGGCGGATGGGAAGATGGTTAGTGCTATAGTCACTTCTCGTTTAAAGGAGATGTAGTCACTGTGAGGTTTGGGGTAATAGTTTTCCCGGGAACTTGGAGTGACGTTGATTGTTTTACTGTTGTGGATGAGGTCCTCAAACAACCGGTCGAATATGTATGGCATAAAGAAACTGATCTGTCTGGTTTCGACTGTTTAATTCTCCCTGGTGGATTTTCATACGGAGACTATCTTAGGAGTGGAGCAATCGCACGTTTTTCTCCTGTGATGAAGTCAGTAGAAAGATTCGCGAAATCGGGTGGATTAGTGTTTGGGATTTGCAATGGATTCCAGATTTTGTGTGAATCTGGTCTTCTGCCAGGGATATTGAGAAAGAATGACCATCTAGAATTTAGATGCCAATGGACGCACCTTCGAGTAGAAAATGTCAGCACTCCCTTCTCTAATAATGCCGAGAAAGGACAAATAATCAAGGTTCCCATTTCTCACGGAGAGGGAAACTATTTTGCTGACACAGAGACTCTGCAATTGATAGAAGAAAATGAACAGGTTTTGTTTCGATATTGTGGACCGGACGGCGATATGACTCCTGATGCCAATCCAAATGGATCACTTAATAACATTGCGGGAATTATGAATTCCGAAGGAAATGTTATGGGCATGATGCCTCATCCCGAACGGTGTTGCGACCCCCTTCTCGGTGGAGTGGACGGGGAACTGATTTTCCGCTCCTTATTACGACCCGCCCGTGTTCCGTCGGAGCCATAAATGTCTCCAACCCGGATGATTGCGGCCCCAGCTGATTTTGAAAAATGTATCTGCTGATGACTGACGACGAAATCTTAAAAGCACTGGGGTTTATGTGAGTGCAAATTAACAAGCAACTTCTAGATAATTTGGCAATTTCCGCGACTGAACACAACATGATTTTAGAGCGCCTAGAAAGGGTGCCTAATTATCTAGAATTAGGTATATTCGGTTCTTTATGGAGTGAACATTGCGGTTATAAACATTCCAAGCCCCTTTTGAAAGTATTCGCATCTGATAATCCAAGACTCCTTGTAGGCGCGGGGGAGGAAAATGCTGGCGTAGTTGATATAGGTGACGGATTGGCGATTGTCTTCAAGATTGAATCACACAACCATCCTTCCGCAATAGAGCCCTATGAAGGTGCTGCCACAGGAGTAGGGGGAATAGTAAGGGATATATTTGCTATGGGTGCTAGGCCCATAGCGCTGCTAAATTCTTTGAGGTTTGGCCCGATCGACGATGCTAAGAATAGATACCTTTTTGACGGGGTTGTTGCGGGCATATCTGGTTATGGAAACTGTATAGGAATTCCCAATATAGGCGGAGAGGTCGTATTCGAAGATTCTTACGCAGATAACCCACTTGTTAACGCAATGTGTATTGGGTTATTGAAGAAGGATGATCTAATGCGGGCTACAGCGGGGAAGGAAGGCAGCCTGCTTCTTCTTGTCGGTTCAGGTACAGGTAGGGATGGAATCCATGGAGCATCCGGATTGGCATCAAGATCGTTCGATGATGATAGAGAACTAAGACCTACTGTCCAAGTCGGAAACCCTTTCTTGGAGAAAGTCTTAATTGAAGCATGTCTGGAGGTCGCTCATTCCGGCCTGATAGAGGGCCTTCAAGATTTAGGTGCCGCCGGGCTCACGAGCGCATCAATAGAATGTGCAGCTAATAGCGGCTCAGGCATTGAACTCTATATTGATAAGGTACCTCGTCGTGACTCGGGAATGGAGCCTTATGAGGTCATGCTTTCTGAAACCCAGGAAAGAATGTTAATTTCTGTTAAACCAGAAAACCTGCTCTGTGTGCAAGAAGTTTTCAATAGATGGGATGTTGATTGTGCTGTCATCGGTAAGACGACGGCTGGCGGGAGAGTAAAGATTTACGAGCATGGTGAACTTAAAGGGGATTTACCAATTGAAGTTCTCACAACTCCTCCTATGTACAAGGTGCATGCAGTAAAGCCAGATCACCTTGAAAAGTTACAAAACTTCGACCTTAATTCTGTAGCATTGCCCGATAGGGAGCCGTCCGGAGTATTGCTTGACCTTCTATGTTCTTCAAATATATCCAGTAGGCACTCGGTCTACAGGCGTTACGATCATCAAGTTCAGACCAACACCGTAATACCACCAGGGCATGACGGGGCGCTTTTGCGCATAAAAGGAACTAACATAGGACTCGCTGCTTCTACTGATGGCAACGGTAGGCTTTGCTTTTTGGATCCTTACATAGGTGGAATGATTTCAGTAGCCGAAGCATGTAGGAATGTATCGTGTACTGGCGCAAAACCTATCGCGTTGACTAATTGCTTGAATTTTGGAAACCCTGAGAAGCCTGATGTTTATTATCAACTACAGCAATGTATTAAAGGGTTAGCTGAGGCGAGTGAGGCGTTCGATAGTCCCATCATAAGCGGAAACGTCAGTTTATATAATGAGACCCGTAACGAACCTATTTACCCTACACCTGTAATTGGCGCAGTCGGATTAACAAAAAACATTTCACTTCACTGTGGTATAGCCTTTGGTAATGAAGGTGACAGAGTGTTTCTTCTTGGTGATGAAAGGGTCTTTGGAGACCCTAAAGATTTAGCAGGCAGCGAATATCTTTCTTTAGTTCACGGGATTGTTGCAGGTATGCCGAGGATAGACATCGATATGGAGGTGGCTGTACAGGAAGTGTGCCGAGAACTCATATCGTTAAATGTGATTAGGTCTGCTCATGACTGCTCTGATGGCGGATTGGCAGTGGCACTTGCGGAGTCCGCGATTGCAGGGGGTCTCGGATTCTCAGGGGACTTCAAATTACAAGGGAGATGGGACGCAGGTTTGTTTGGAGAGGCTCAGTCGCGGATAATAGTCTCCTTGGGTCCAGAGAAAGTTGATACATTGAAAACTTTGTGCGACAAAAAAAAGGTGCACTTTTGCTCTTTAGGAGATGTCACTGACGGCAAATTTATAATAAACAATATAATTAATCTAGATATGAATTTGTTACAGGAAAAATGGTCAGATTCACTCGGCTATACTGATAGAAGTTCATGAACCTATCTGAAAGTCTTTGTACATGCTGACAAAACAATCAAATTAGGATTGACATGAAAATTACCCAATGCTAGATTGAATAATGGAAGGAGCAGTCCATTAGTGGCTGCTTTTTCTTTGAACTCTCCTTTTGGAGGATGGTTTGCCAACTTACGATTACAATTGTGAAGAATGCGGTGCAGACTTCGAGCTGAGACTTAAATTCAGTGACGACGTCGAGCAACCCTGTGGGGAATGCGGTTCTGTTGCTAAACGCCAATTTTCTGCGGTACCAATCGTCTTCAAGGGAAGCGGTTGGTATGTCAATGACTATGGAAAGAAAGGTAGCGCATCTGGCAATTCTGGGGATGCTGCAACTACTGACCAAAGTGATAAATCTGCGAATACTGAAAATAAGAGTGAAAAGGCGACATCTTCAGATTCCAGTTCCGAGTCAGCATCTAAGCCATCGAAAGATTCTGCTTCTAAATCTACCTCTAAGTCATCTTCCAAATCCTCTTCTAAATCCTCTTCTGAGGGTTGATTATTGAGAGCTCTTATTCAGAGAGTAACATCAGCTTCTGTCTATGTGGACGATTCTTCAGTTGGTGAGATAGGTATAGGTTTGCTTGTCTTAGTTGGCATCACGAGAGGTGATCAGGGGCACGACGTCGAATATATCGTCGACAAGACGATTAATCTACGGATCTTTCCCGATAGCGAAGGGAAATTTGATAAATCAGTTGTTGATGTTGGAGGTTCTGTTCTTCTAGTAAGTCAGTTCACGCTATATTCGAATACACGAAAGGGGCGCCGGCCCAGTTTCACCGAGGCAATGGCTCCAGAAGAGGCCAAAGGTATGTTTGATGTAGTAACTGGGGCTTTTGAAAATACTGGAATCTCAGTGCAACGGGGAATCTTCCGATCTCAGATGCAAGTTAAACTTGTGAACGATGGACCGGTTACGATTATGATAGATTCGGAGGATCGAAATAGGAATAGAGGTTCCTGATATTCACTCTATATCAAGGCTTAAATCTAGATCAGGAGCGGAGTGAGTCAATGCGCCTACAGAGATCAGGTTTACACCTGATTCGGCCGCGGCTCGGACGCTACTTAGATTTATCCCCCCCGATGCTTCTGTGAGGGCCCTACCTTTGCAAAGATTGACTGCCTGGGCCATTTTTTCGGGAGCCATATTGTCCAAAAGTAATATCTCGGCTCCTGCGTCCAACGCTTCCTCCACTTGAGATATATTCTCTACTTCTACTTCTACTTTGATAGTGTGAGGCGCGTTCGCATAAGCTTTCTTGACTACGTCAGATAAAGTTAACCCGTGGTGCTCTAATGTGCGAAGGTGATTATCTTTTATGAGTATGCCGTCTCCAAGATTCTGGCGATGGTTGAACCCGCCTCCCATTCTGACAGCATATTTTTGTAACGATCTAAAGCCCGGCGTTGTTTTACGAGTATCTACTATCTTGGCGCTGGTGCCCTCTATTGCGCGAACATATTTTGAAGTCTCTGTTGCGACCCCGCTCAGTTTTCTAAGAAAATTTAAAGCAGTTCTCTCTGCTGTAAGTATCGATCCCAGAGGACCAGTTATCTCAGCTATTCGGGTAGCGTTCTTGAGGATAGATCCGTCGGAAATTAGAGGATTTGTATGGAGATCTGGAGACATTCTTTGAAACACGGAAAGAGCTATATCGATTCCTGCCAATATTCCATCCTCATCTGAAACGATCGCGGCGCGGCCTTCAAATTCATGCGGTATCAACGCCTCCGTAGTGGCGTCCCCTGTTGAGTAGTCTTCCATGATTGCAAGGTCAATCAGGGATTCCATATCAGGGGTGATCTTCATTTGTCTCCTAGTAAAACGCCCATATCTGATACAAAGGGATGGGCGAGGTAAATTCCACTGGGGGAGTTTGCTACACTACCGAAAGCATTCTCTCAAGGGCTAGCTTAGAATACCTTCTAATATCGTCATCTACTTTGATTTGATTAACTACTACCCCTTCTACTAACCCATCGAGGACCCATGACACATAGGCCGGGTGGATTCTATACATGGTCGAGCAAGGGCATACAACTGAATCTAGGCAGAAAACAGTTTTGTCTGGATTCTCTGAGGCGATCCGGTTTACTAGGCTGATTTCTGTACCGACCGCCCAGGTCGTTCCAGGGGCGGCTTGTTCAATCACATTCTTTATGTGTTCGGTGGATCCCACCGAATCAGCCGCGGTTACTACTTCAAGTGTACATTCTGGGTGAACGACTACATTTACGTCGGGATATTTTACCCGCGCCTCGTTTATCTGGTTTACAGTGAACCTTGTGTGGACCGAGCAATGTCCTTCCCACAGAATCAGTTTGGCGTTCTTTATGTCTTCTAGAGTGTTGCCGCCCAAAGGCTTGAATGGATTCCATAGAATCATCTCATCAAGGCGCATACCCATTTTCGCTGCTGTGTTGCGACCTAAATGCTGGTCCGGGAGGAATAGAACTTTCTCGCCTTTGGAGTAAGACCAGTCGAAGGTAGCTGAAGCATTCGACGAGGTGCAGACGATGCCTCCGTTCTTGCCACAGAGTGACTTGATTTCTGCTGTTGAATTCATGTAGGTCACCGGTATAACACACCCTTCACCAAGAGCGTCAGTTAAGTCATCCCAGCAATCTAAAACGTCGTCAGTTTGTGCCATATCGGCCATGGAACATCCGGCGGTTAGATTTGGCAGTATCACTCGCTGACTCGGAGTGCTGAGTATGTCGGCAGTTTCTGCCATAAAATGGACACCACAGAAAATGATGAACTCAACATCATTCTGTTCTGCTGCAAATTGCGACAGTTTAAAGGAATCTCCTCTTATGTCCGCAAACTGTATTACTTCATCTCTTTGATAGTGGTGTCCCAATATCAAGGCCCTATCGGCGAGTTTTTCACGGGCAACTCTGATATTTGCCTCTGTTTGTTCCGGGCTCATCCTCATATAGCTAATTGGTAGTTTTTGCCACCGGACTCCGACCTCGAACTCGTCCTGAAGTGTCCTGGAACTCAGGTCATCATCCGTTTGACAAAAAGCAGACTGCTCAATCTCTGTAATTGGTATTGTCGTTTTTCTGTCTAAGTTGGTTACCATCTTGGAGTTATCCCTCTTCCTTTCGGGAAAATTGCTGACGATGTTGTTCTAGACTAGCGACCCTCGTAAAAACCACGGGCTGGTCTCATCGATTTTGACCGATACCGTGTCGCCCATGTCTGTTTCTTCGTCGTCGAAGAACACTAGTTTGTCATTACGATTTCTACCGAACCATCTTTCGTTTTTCTTGCCTTCAACGAGGACTTCGTGTATTTCCCCCTTGAATTTGCCATTTAATTTTGTTGCTATGCACTCCTGCTCATCATTAATAAGTTTCAGGCGCTCTTTCTTTATCTCTTCAGGAACATCGTCCTTCATTGTTCTCGAGGCGATTGTCCCTTCTCGAGTGGAGTAAGCCGCGGAGTGGATTTTGTCGAATTTGATATCTCTTACCAGTTTCAAGGTATTGTTAAATTGCTCTTCACTTTCTCCGCAGAACCCCACGATAAGATCAGTACTTAAGCTAACTTTGGGCACGCGCGATCTAATTTTGTCAATCAGTCGACGATATTCTCCATTGGTGTAGCCGCGGCGCATACTACGTAGTATTTCGTCGTCCCCAGCCTGAAAAGGTAGATTAATGTGCTCACAAACCTTGTCCAGACTATTCACAGCATCAATTATGCTATCTTCCATATCATTTGGATGAGAGGTAAGAAATCGTATTCGTTCAATCCCGTTAACTTCGTTCACTGCTGATAAAAGGTCCGCCAGATTGACCGATCCCGGTAAGTCATGACCGTACGAGTCAACGTTTTGACCCAGCAAAGTCACTTCTTTAACGCCTCTCTGCACTAACATCTCCGACTCGTAAACTATCTCCGAAACAGAACGGCTCTTTTCCCGTCCCCTTCGGTAAGGAATTATGCAGAACGAACAGAATTTATCACAGCCGTGAATAATGGGAATAAAAGTTGATATCGATGGAGCGGCGGAAAGTGGACCTATACAGCCTTCTGGATCTATGCCCATTTTGTCGGCCAAGAGATCTATCAATGGATCGTATTGTTGAGGCCTCATGAAAACGTCAACGAAAGGGAATCGTCTTTCCAAAAAGTCTGAATTAGGTCCGACCATGCATCCCATCAAGGCAATTATTTTATTGGGATTGGATTCTCTTGATGGTTTAAGACTTGTAAGGGTTCCTACTGCCTTATCTTCTGCGCTTTGTCTCACGACACAGGTGTTTAATACAACAACGTCTGCGTTTTCCCGAGACTCCACAGCTGTTAGACCTAATTGATCCAAGGCACTGGCTAGGCGATCAGAATCAGCTATGTTCATCTGACAGCCGATTGTCCAAATATGATAATTCTGCATAAGTATGATTTATCGTTGCTGAACGCTTTCTTGGCCTATATAGCTACAACACATTGCGGCGGAGGGAATGGGATTCGAACCCATGAGAGGACTTTCATCCCCTAACCGCTTAGCAGGCGGCCGCACTAGACCACTATGCGATCCCTCCATCTTCTCTATAAGTTCCTAATTATAAACGC
>ERZ651768.240-NODE-240-length-40824-cov-7.243822_pt1 | contig 40824 bp, 34 predicted proteins | sample MGYA00514754_ERZ651768 | MGnify/ENA metagenome assembly ERZ651768
TGGTATTGATTCAGAGATAACGTCTTACGAGTTAAGGTTTAACGGAATGTATTCTATTCTCAGTAAAGGCGGCGGGACGGGCGGCTACAACTTGGTAGTCATGACTTCTGACAACTCAACACCCGACGCACCGGCACAACCGGTGCTAAGTGCTGCAGATGATACGGGAGACAGCAATTCAGACGGTGTCACCAAGAACGAATACAATCTATCGTTTGATATAGAAAGGACGTCGAATTTTGGTGCCAAACCTCATATAAGGCTGTGGCGTGGTAATGACATTGAGATTGGAGCATGTTCTGCTGATGAGTATGACGGGACCTGTACAGTTGTAGTCAGTGAACTTTCAGAAGGTGAACATTACATATATGCAACAGCTATCAATGAGATGGGGACTTCGAGTGCAAGGTCAGATACTGTTGTTATAACTATTGATACAGAAATAGAAGCCCCGTCAGAGCCCGACCTTACTATAGGGTCAGATAGTGGTAAAGAGACGGATGATGATTTGACTTCATTCCATTCTCCCACATTCTCTGGCACTGGCGAACCCTATGCTAGGGTCGAAATAATTAATAGTGTTTCAGCATTGCTTGGCACCGATATGGTTGCCTCGACGGGATTGTGGAAGGTCACTGCAGATGAACAGTCTCTAGAGGATGGTACACATCTTATCTTTGCGAGAGTCATCGATGATGCAGGGAATCAGAGTGATCTCTCTGACTCTTTAGAAGTCACAGTTGATACAGAAGCACCTGATCGCATGGATCAGCCACAACCCAATCAAAATGGCGAGGTAAGTGGAAGGCTGGTACCAGATTTGCTAATCACTCTCTACAACCATGGAGAGGAAGTATCCACTGTTGAAACGCAGGAAAGCGGTGGCTGGTTTTTTTCAATGAACGAACTGCCTAATGGAGAAAATAGTCTTACTGTTACTGCTACAGATGCTGCTGGTAATGAAAGTGATCAGTCACCAGAAAATCAAATAACCATGCAAGGCCAGGGTCAGGGTACTTTTCAGCAGGGCCAAGGCCAGGGCCAGGGTCAGGGTCAGGGAGCCAATGAAGCTCCAATAATAGACGCTATGTTTGGTAATAATCCCAATAACAATACGTGGGAAGAGACTAGAGATACAGACGATGCCTTCCCAGAATTCAGAGGATGGGGCGAGCCGTTTATGGATGTAACGCTTAGATCGAATGGAAACCGAATAGGGGAAAATACTGTCAGAGCAGATGGCTCATGGATAATATACCCAGATAGGGAAATGCATGAAGGCAATCAATTTATAACAGCGGAGCTTGTCGACCCAAACACAGGCTGGGTGGGACCTTTGTCTGACCCCTTTGAAATAGATATACACCCTGCTGGGTCTGGAAACGTTATGATACCGACTACACCACAAATGTATTGGAATGACGCCAGCGGTAGGCGGATGAGCGGGACCGAAACTGCAGCTTCTCATGATGTGTGGTTTGAAGGGTATGCTGATCCCAATGTGGCTATTTATCTTATGGAAGGAAATCAGCAGATCGGTGATACATTTTCCGATCAAAATGGTAGCTGGGCTATCTACCCCTATGAAGACTTAGTACCCGGGTACTATGACATTGTTGCCTATGCTGATAAAGGCAACGGTATGGAGAGTGGCTGGTCTCAAACCGCATATATCAATATAAACTCTGCGATTACTGCTCTGAACCCTCCGGTAATTGAAGGGATGCTCTATTACGACTCATACGGCAATACAATATTGACCGATAGTACTGTTACGGGTTTCGTTGGATTCCAGGGATATTCCAGTTCCCCTAATGCGGAAGTCCACGTATATGCTAATGGGGAGGAAGTCGCCCATGCTCAGGTTCATTCTGATGGGCGATGGGAAGCTTGGTCAAATTTTATGCTGAAGCCTGGTGATTATGCCTTGACCGCGACCGCATTGGATTGGAATTCCGGTATGGAAGTTGAATCGGAACCATTTTGGGTAGAAATCACGGATGTACCACGTCCCACAGTCTATGGAGTTCGAGACCAATGGGGCGACTGGACGACTGTCCATGATGCAAGCCTCGTGGGACCGATGATGCTTGGAGGTAGCGCAGAGCCTAATATGAGAATTGAAGTGTTTGTTGATGGCTATAAGATAGCTGACGCCGGTACAGATGCGAATATGGATACATGGGAAATAGGACCAACTCCTGAAGCTTGCTTCTCTCAAGGGACATACAAAGTCACGGCTTATGCCTATGCTAACGGTACCATGCAGAGTGAGGAATCTGATCCAGTTTGGATAGATGTGATAGGAGACGGGAAAGAGATGTGTGACATGATGAGAAATATGATGGACTCAGGATCTTCAATGATGCAAGGCGGAATGCAGGGTGGAAACGACATGTTTGGAAATAACAGCGGTAACATGCAGGGTGGAAACGACATGTTTGGAAACAACAGCGGCGGTGGTAACTTCAGTGGCGGAAATAGCGGCGGTGGTTTTAACAGCGGCAACAGCGGCGGCGGAAACTTCAGCGGCAACAGCGGCGGCGGAAACTTCAGCGGCAACAGCGGCAACAACTAATTTTTTGTAAGCCCCCATTTACATTTATTTCCAAAAGCTGGTAAATTATTGGGGTAATGGCTTATTTAATTGAAATATCGTCTGGCCCCCAACAAGGGGAACGCCAACTTTTGACTGACAAGCATGTGATTGTTGGCAGGTCTCCGACATGTGATGTGACGATAGATGATCCCTATGTCTCAGGCAACCATATTGAATTTTGGTCTGCAGGTGATATGGCCTTTGCAAGAGATTTAAACAGTTCTAATGGATCCTCTCACAACGGTAATTCTATAAACCCTGCTGATACTCTGACTCTCAACAGTGGGGATCGTATCGATTTGGCCGAAGGGAAAGCTATAATCGTCGTTCTTCAGGAAGTAGCGGATGCCAAAAACACTTCAGCTCCACCCAGCGGTACTATCACATTTTTATTTAGTGATATGTATGGTTCAACAAATTTAGTTAACGAGCTCGGGGATATAAAATTCAGAGAAATATCTCGAACGCATGAAGGTGTCCTTGGTGATGCTATAAGAGACCATGAAGGTTATATCGTTAAGGAGATGGGAGATGGGTTCATGGCGGCTTTTGCAAGTAGCAGAAATGCCGTGATATGTGCTATGGAAATTCAAAAGTCGCTGAAAATTCTTCGGGCAAAACAGCCTGAATTACCCATAAATGTAAGGATTGGATTGAATACAGGGGAGGCGATATTGGAGAATGGGGATTATTTTGGCAGGGCTGTTAGTGAGGCCGCTAGAATATCTTCCAAAGCAGAAGCGGAGCAAATTTTGATCTCTTCAGTCACAAAAAGAATGGCTGATTCAGCTGGCGATTTGAAATTCGGAGAGGAAATGGAATTCGAATTGAAAGGCCTGCCTGGGGATCACACTGTTTTTGAGGTCTTTTGGGAAGAGTAGATAGCTTTAGCTTAACCTATCGGTATCCAGTTGAAATTGTGGCCTTGCCTTTCGTTACCGACTTCCATGTATGCCCACCATAGGTGGCTTCGTAGCCTTCTTTTGTTCCCCACCAATCAAATAGCAGATCGTGCCATACTATTGATGCATCGGACGGAACACTTTCTGAAAGTACAATAGCTGGCGCATTTAGATGGGTGGTTTCTTCTGAATACACTGGATCCCTGGGGCCGTAGGTACTGAGCATGTTTTTCACCGTGAATTCAATCGCGTTTTTGTATTGTGTTTCCTCTATGACAGTGTCCTGGGCGGAACACAATAGATTTTGGGCTCCGGTAGTACAGTTACTCAAGTCTAATTCTTGAAGGTAATAGTATTTTTCGGAAAGCGCGTTTTCGTAGGACATAAAACCCATCATATAAAGAAAAATGTCGTCAAATTTATAGTGATCGGTATCAAGACTGGTCAACGAAAACACCCCGTCTTCATTGGCTTCTATCCTCGAATCTTGCCATTTGTTGTTTGACAATACCTGTACCTTGTGAGGCTTGCCCCTTTCAGGGTCCCATAATGACCCTGTTATTGGATAAGGTCCTTTAACGGTAGTGCTATCATCAATATTTTTTCGATCAATTGAATTCCAGCTTACGCTACTATTAAGGGGAAAGTTACCATTCCGTGGTCCTATGCCTACCCAATGGCCGAACGCCGCGTTTAGACCCTCCATTTCCCCTGCCCATATGATTCCTTTTAACCTGGGATAATCTCTTCCGTTCAAGAATTTTGAAGGGCAACCAAATCTTAGATCCTGATAATCTTTATTTATACTGCCGGATTTACCGTGATTGTTCCACCCGGTTGGATCACATATTGGATCTCCATATGTCATGATTCCTTTGGTGCTATCTGATGTTCGTAAATAATTTGTATATTCATTTGTATTCTCGTTAAATGTCGGTTCATCTGGAACCAGAATAATATGATCTAACACATCGCCGAAAACATTTAATACTTCTTCACAGGTCTCGCACGTTTTTGGGTTTTGGAGGTCAGACGTGTTGCCGGACCGCACTTTCTTATAGGACTCTGTACCAAGGTTCATAAACATTGCGTTTTCTGTTGCCATGAGGTCTGATGATAATGTTGTCACCGGAACCGTTCCTCTCAGACTGGAGTCGACAATCCTTAAGACCCCATCATGGAATCGATATGATGCGGCCAGATTATCAAAATCGGTTAAGGTGATGTTCAGGTCAGTCTTGGAAACGCAGGCTCGGGAAAATAGGCCATCGTTGGCCATTTCATCTCCATGAGTACCATCGTCGTAAAGTGTTACAGGAAAGGTTTCTATATTCCCCGTAGCGACAATTTTTGTTGTTTCATCATCAAATATTTTTGATGGGAAAAAGCGGACAGTGTCCGATAATTTATTCTTGTTCATAAATTCTAATTCTTCGCTTGAAAGTTTTGGAATTAATGAACTTGAAAAATCACATAAGCCGAGCAATGGAGTAAAAGCATAACGCTGGTTGGCAAAATTGGTTGTTGCCGTGGCTTTAGCACTTACAGGTGTTGAGGTTGGGGTTGGTGTGTTGGTTGGTGTAGGAGTACCAGTGGGAGTAGGAGTAGGAGGAGGAGACGGTGTGGGATATGGAGTATATACGGGTACTGGTGTATAAGTTGCAAGTGGGGTATAAGTAGGCACCGGTGTGTAGGTTGGAAGTGGAGTGTAAGTAGGTATAGGACTTGGGTAAGTCAGGATAAGGGTAGTGGCGGATGAAGGTAACCCGGATTCCGGTTCCTGATCTTTTTGAGAGTCAAGTTGGGTTTCAGATTTAATATCGTCATCGGTTTTTATGTTGTTACCAAGATTTATGATCCCCATAACTAGGAGTGGCGTTAGCACCACCAGGAGGATGGTCAACGCAATCATAACTAGTAAATTAATTTTCATAGAAATATCGGTACCAAAACATTTGACTACATTGTCTGTACTCTTTGTTGTAATTTACAGCTTTTTTCTTCATTAATTATTCGATGGTGCCCAAATTTGGCGGGTTATATCTATCTTGAGGATTAGTCCATCCCGAAAAATTTGGGGTTCTCTTTTCTGCAAATGCCTTTCTGGATTCAATAAGATCGTTTTTGTCACCATGGTCTTTCAAAGCCGCAGCCAATTGTTCCAGATTTCCAGACACCCTTGGTTTCATCTCCCTCATCATCTGTGTTGTGTTAACTCTGGATGCGGGAGGTAGAGTCAACATGTGGTTAGCCATAGAAACAGCAGTATCTATTAATTCATCTGCTTCGACTATCCTGTTTATGAAACCGATTTCATAGAATCTTTGGGCAGTAAACCTGAAGCCCAAGGCCATTTCTGTTGCAACAGGATGAGGAAGTTTGGCAATGTGCCCATGGTTATATCCCCCTAACAACCATCTTTTAGCTTCAGACACCTCAAATATAGCCTCCGGTACAGCGATACGTAGGTCGGTTGCTTCCACCAGCATGAAGCCACCTCCCATCGCATACCCGTTTACTGCGGCGATCACCGGTTTCTCAAGAGAACCATTCATAAGAGGATCTTCGATCGTCGGTCTTTTCCCGCCGACTATTCCTACTTCTAGTGATTCTTTCATATCCTCACCTGCGCAAAAGGCTCTTCCTGTACCTGTAAAGATACCGATTTCTAAATCCTTCGATTCGCGGAACTCATTCCATGCTTCGGCAAGCAGTGTTCTTATTTCATATCCGAGGGCGTTCAATCGTTCTGGACGGTTAATTCGAACTATGAAAACCTGGTCTTTCTTTTCCGTTTCTATCACTGACATTTAAATTTCCTCCATTGGTCCATTGGGCAGAAGGCTATTATGTGAATATACTAACCCCTTGCCCTTGTAATACGATATGCACAACTAACTATGATTTTATCTTGTGGGAGGCATTATGAAAATTACTGGATTAAAAATAAACATATTTTCCTCACAACATAAAAATGCCAAGAGGAATTGGCTAATAGTTCGGATCCAAACTGATGAGGGAATAGAAGGGATTGGTGAAGCTTCAATGCTTAGTCAAGATCCTATTGTTGCTTCTCTACTTGAAGAGTGGGCTGAAAATTATTTGGTTGGCAAGAATCCAATGAATGGTGAGTTGCATTGGACTAGGCTGCATCAGGATAACTTGGGGAGAGGCGGGAGATTGTTTTCCACGGCCCTGTCTGGAATTGACATAGCTTTGTGGGATTTACGTGGCAAAATCTTGGATGTGCCTGTGTATGAGCTTCTTGGGGGACCGTATTCACAGAGATTGAGAGTATATGCAAATGGTTGGTATACAACTCCGGGTACACCTGAACAAAATGCGGAAGAGGCAAAAAAGGTCGTTGCAATGGGCTATACGGCCATGAAATTTGATCCGTTTGGGAAGATAGCTTATACAACCATCACACCTGAAGAAGCCCAATTATCTGAGGACAGGGTGGCTGCGGTGAGGGAAGCGGTTGGGCCTAACGTGGACATACTTGTCGAGGTTCACGCAAGATTCAATGTATATACTGCAGTACATCTAGCCAATAGGATAGAAAAATATAACCCCTTTTGGTTTGAGGAGCCCGTTTCTCAGGAAAACGTTTCAGAAATGAAGCAGGTCAGATCAAGGATAAATATCCCAGTTGCGACCGGGGAGAGACTTTACTTGAAGTTCCCGTTTTTTGAATTGGTTAGGAATGAAGCTGTAGATATCTTACAGCCAGATATATGCAATGCCGGAGGTATTACAGAACTAAAGAAAATAGCAGGTATGGCCGAAGCCCAGCACATTATGATGGCACCTCACAACACCAACTCTGCAGTCGGAACTGTTGCTAGTATGCATTTGGATGCTGCAATGCCGAATTTTTTGATTCAGGAATACCATGCCGAATTTTATGAACCTCATTACTTTGAGGTGATTGAAGGATTGCCGAGGCAAAAGGAAGGATATGTGGATCTGCCCTCTGGACCAGGGCTAGGTATAAGATTGAATGAAGAGTTAATGAATTCACATCCTTATTTACCACTTGGCATGTCTGAGCGAGGGATATAGATTTTTGGAGTTCACAGATGTCTGATCCAGTAATTGAGGCAATGCAGTCTTACAATCGTTGGTTAAAAGGGTTTAATACCAGAGACAGGACGGCAATGGTAGGTGAGTTGCACTTTCCTCATCTCAGATTGTCTGGTACAAATCAAATACAGGTATGGAATACAGCTGAAGACATCAATGAGGCCTTTGACGAACAAACTTGCAGATTGAAAGAGGAAGGTTGGATTAGAACTGACTCTGATTTTATTGAAGCTATTCAGAGTGGTCCAGATAAAGTTCATCTGACGATGGTTCAATCAAGAATCCATAGAGACGGAGGAGAGTACAATCGGTTCCAAACCCTTTGGTTGTTTATACGAGATGGTGGCAGGTGGGGTGTAAAATTCAGGTCCTCTTTTCTAGTTAATGCCACTGAAAATACGAATTTCAGGGGCATTAAATGATACTTCTACCTAGTATCGCATTACCATCCATCGAACCCCCAAGGTTTTCTTTTTGTAGAAAACATGAGATTGGCCTTGGAGACTGAGCCCTTAGTTATCTCTTCAATTCTGCCTGCCGCCAGCAATGTTGAAAAATTTATCCCACCTAGATAAACAGCACCAAGATCTCCTGCACTTAGGACAATATCAGGGGTTTTGTTTGAGGTAGCACATGAGCTCTCACCTGACTCACTTCTTAATTCCACAACTTCCTGGTTCCAGGGGAGAAAACTATCCTTGACTTCCAGAGTTAAAGATCCGTCAACTGAGTACGAACGTTGAGAAAGAGCCTTTTTAACATCCACCAGCCTGACCCAATATCTGTCACTGGAATGCTCAACTAATCTTCTGGGGTCTGCCAGCATCCATTTCAACTCTTCATCTGCGGGCCTATGCTCGGCTTTTATTATGTCGACTAAATCCATATCAAGACAAAGTCTCCATAAAGAAGAATATGCTTCGTGCGAGGATGCTATCAGTTCTATGATATTTAATTCCGCATCATTGATTGTGTAACGCAGATACCCATCGGCTTCGCCATTTTTTTGATATTTAACGAACCATGATTTGGGATCTCCTCCTTTCAATCCAGGTTCTCTAAATCGGAATTCCCACCAATTTTCCCTTCGTCTGACCATGCCAACCCTATTTTCTATGGCCTTCGCATATATCTGAGGGAATATTTCTCTGGCCTCCGATTCTTCTATGAAATAAGGCTGCCCTTCAGACGCGTGGTCAATAGCATAAGCACTCCTCGTTTTCTCTATTTCCAAATTGCTTTCAAAAGAAGCCATTCCGTATCCATATCTACCATAAATAATACTTTCAGAAGCTTGAAGGACTGCAAGCGGCTCTTGCCTGGAATGTATATCTTCTAGCTGATATTTCATAATGGATTTATTGATGCCCTTCCTTCTATGGGTAGCCTGAACTGAAACAGATGCTACCGCGGCAATTTTTGATATTCCTCCAGGAATATACATATCCATCTCATAACTTAATGCATTCCCAACCATGTTTTTGCCATCAAAGGCCATGATTGACCTATCTGGTGTAAACACTAAGCGATGTGCGTCAAAATCCACCTGGCTTCTATATCCGTTCTCACCCCTGGCATTTATAACTTTCACCGAGGGGAAGTCGTTCCACGTAGAAGTTCTTAACTTTATTGTCATTCAATATTTGCTAAAAAAACCTGATTGATTAAATGGTGGCAATGATTTTACATGATTCAGATAGCTGATGAGAATTTATATTTGTAAAAAAATGGCAAAAAAACTGCTTTGATACCTGAATATTAAGAGAGATAATACTTATCAAGCAGGGCAATATCCCTGTTTGTTTTATTTGAAGTCCATAATCACCAAATGAGGAGGATTGAAATGGGCACAATTTCAGTAAATAAGTTGGCAGGGTATTCTATGGTTGTAGGGCCTGTCCTTGCATTGATTTGTTACTTCATCACCCCCGGAGGTCTGTTCATTGATACAGCAAACCCCGCAGCACCAGGTGAGGTTGTGGCGGCTCTTCAGGGTAATGCTACATTATCCGCAATAACTGGGATTCTAGTTCCGGTAGGACTCATTGTATTCTTTTCGGGACTCTCGCTGTTTGTCGCGAATATGTCCGGAGGAAGCGGTCATGCTATAGCTCGTCTCGGATTGCCTATGGTATTGATATCGATAATTGGTTGGGTCATTGGCTCCGGTATTTCAATAGGAATTTCAGGGGCGGGTGCTGCGGGACCGGCAGCTTTTGTTCCTACGCAAATAGGTATAACCGCTATCAGTACTTTAGGTACAATCCTGTTTGGTATAGGTGCTATGTTAATAGCTTGCGCCGCTTCAACACGTGACGAAAACAATACCTATATGGCATACGTCGCTTCTTTGGCTGGTATTGTCGCTGTTGTAACCGGAGTTATTGGTGGCCTTAGTTCCGACCAGTTAGAGTTGATGACTATGATAGGTGGGGTTTGCTTCTTAGTCTTCACAATATGGAGCATTATCGTCGGTCTTGCTATGTCGTCTTCTGACTAGTTTGATTTAAGATGAATCCAGAGATTTCTTAATCTCCCTTTATTGAGGAAGATTGTGTTGTATCAAGGCCAAACCGACTCGGTTTGGCCTTGATACTTTTTCAGGGTTCCGTAACAGGGTAAACTCATATATAGATTATTTAATTTGGAGTATGCCCTATGGAAATGTTTTGGGAATTTACGAGAAAAGGTCAAAAGTTGGTGCTGCGAGTCGAAGATAAGCAAGAAATGATTGGGGGGGTTCGGGAGACCAGGAATGGATTCGATGCATTTGCCAAAACCTTTAGCATGACTCCAGAACGTGCCCAAAAGGGATTGGACTCGATGGAAGATGCCAAGGATTTTGTTGAGTCATTTCGGCCCTGGGAATTATTTCTGGGCCCCGGTGATTTACAGCCAGAATCTGAGGTCAGAGAAACCCAGTAATACCCTTTATTGATTATGGAAAAGCCAGTACCCAAACATAGACTTGTTGACTCTCCTCTTACTGTCGCTGCTTTATATCATTTTGCTTTGCTTGATAATTTGGATCAAAAACGCAGAGGGCTGCTAGATATCTGCGATAAGAATGAGATATTGGGAACCTTCCTCCTTGCAGAAGAAGGAATAAACGGTACCGTGGCAGGAGGATCTGAGGCTATAAACCTAGTCATTGATTACATTTGCTCCTGGACTGAAATAGAGAAGATAGACGTGAAATTCTCCGAGAGTTTCTCTAGGAATTTTCGCCGGATGAAAGTAAAAATCAAGAATGAGATCGTGACTATGGGTAAGGACAATGTTGATTCTTTGAATGAATCGGGAGAATATATTGAACCCCATGATTGGAACGAATTTATTAGTCAGGACGGCGTGATGCTAATAGACACACGGAACAACTATGAAATATCGATGGGTAAATTTAAGGACGCTGTGAATCCGAATACGGATAGTTTTAGCGATTTTCCTTCGTGGGCAGACAATCTTTCCAATTCAGAAGACAAACCAAAAAAAATTGCCATGTACTGCACCGGTGGTATTCGATGTGAGAAGGCGACCGCTTACATGAAACAGATAGGGTTTGAAAAAGTTTACCATTTGAGAGGTGGCATCCTTAAATACCTGGAGGAAATACCAGAAACTGCAAGCATGTGGGAAGGGGAGTGTTTTGTCTTTGATGACAGAGTCTCTCTGGCACATGGACTCAATGAGGGGGAGTACATTCTCTGCTATGGGTGCCAGCAGCCTGTATCAGCCGATGATTGCCTATCGCCGTTATATGAAGAAGGGGTGAGCTGCCCTCAATGTTACGGGAAACTGTCAGAGTCACAAACAACTAATTCTAGGGAACGCCAAAGACAGATTCAATTGGCATATGATCGTGGTGAGACGCACATGGGCAGAAAGCTGCCACTGAGGAATCGCAATAAAAAATTACCCTAATCGGGATAAATCAATCCTGATTAATATCCGACAGCAGCACCGTCTTTTCTGGGTTCGGAACCTGCTACAAGTACTCCGGTTTCAGGATTCCGGCTGATTGTCTGTGCGCCACCAAACATAATTCTTTGGTAGCCCGTGACTACTTCAACTTGGTGACCTTTTTTGGTCAGTTCCGAAACTACTTTAGAGTCTATGTCTTCCTCAACTCTAACTACACCAGTTTCCCCAACATCGACACTGAACCTTAGGGCATCAAGAGCTTGCTGAGAATTCATATCAAAATCAACCATGTTTGAAATAACCTGTAAATGCCCCTGTGGCTGTTGAAAGCCGCCCATAACACCAAAACTAAGCCACATTTCATTATTTCTTGTAGCCATGGCAGGTATTATGGTTTGATAGGGTCTTTTATTCCCAGCTAAAAAGTTTGGATGTGAAGGGTCCAGGGAGAATAATGCCCCACGATTTTGCAAAGCTATACCAGTTTCGGGGACTACTAGTCCAGTACCAAATCCCTGATAGAGGCTGTTAATGAAGGAACAAGCATTCCCGTATTTATCTGCAACCGTTAAATACACTGTGTCTGCGTTTGGTACTGGCTTTCCATAAGAGACATCTGATATTGCTTGATCAGCACTTATTTTTTTTCTGCGATCACTGGCGTAGGATTTTGATAATAATCCCTCTATAGGAACATCTGTAACTCGGGGATCTGCCACGTATTGCAGGGCGTCTGCGTATCCTAGCTTGAGAGACTCAATTAAATAATGATATCGGTCTGCCGATTGGGGACCCATAGAAGCTATGTCGAATCCCTCAGCGATATTCATCGCCATTAGTGCTGCAATACCCGAACCATTTGGTGGGCATTCCCACACTGTTACATCTTTATAGGTAGTACTTATAGGTTCATCCCAATCTGAACTATGGTTTGCCAGATCTTCCTCAGTTAACCAGCCACCTTCAGACTGGACATATGCAGCCATTTTTCGGGCGATATCACCTTTGTAAAACGCCTCTGGTCCATTTTCGGAAATTGCCTTAAGCGACCTACCTAGAGTCTCTAATTTTACAAATTCTCCGTGACGAGGGGCTTTACCATTTGATAGCATTTCAGCCCCCGAAGGTCTTTGTTTTAGTTTTGCCTCTGATCCTTCCCACTGGTAGGCAATAACGTCTGTAACTGCGTACCCGTTTTCGGCGTAGCCTATCGCTGGTTTCAGCACCTCTTTTAAGGTCATAGTCCCGTGTTTCTCAAGACATTTTTGCCAACCATCTACCGTTCCCGGAACACTGACAGCTAGCCCTGCATCAGGGCCATTGTTTGGTATAGAGCTGTAACCTTTGGATATTACATCTTCAGGATTGGCGCCGGCCGCTGACCGTCCACTGCCGTTGATAGCTGTCACCTGCTTGGTGTCGGCCATCCAAATTAATGCAAACATATCCCCACCAATACCAGTGGACATCGGTTCTAGCACATTCAAAGCTGCCGCTGTTGCAACAGCAGCATCAACAGCATTTCCTCCCTTTTGAAGGATTTGTAAACCTACCTGTGCAGCTAGTGGTTGACTGGTAGCTACTGCTCCATTTTTTGCCACAACTGCAGATCTGCGAGAATTAAAGTAAGTCAATTAGCCAGCCCCTTTTCGAAATCATAGTTAGTAATTTGAGATGGATTATACACACTACAAAGCTGTCGCTGGGCTGCCGATACAGGCTTGTCCGACTACCGTCGATGGATAATTTTTTTGGCAATTGACAATTAGTCATTCAATGCTCAGAATGGGGGCAAGATGGGAATGCTTGCTATATTCTAGCGGAGCAGCATGGATTGTTTTAGTTTGTGTCTTTTGTAAAGGAGGCAGCTGATGTTAAGAAATCTGGAAAGTTCAACTAATGCGCGGACTCGTGTGATTGGGCTATTTGCCTTAATCGCGTTAATGGGTTTGTTTGCTTTTGCCTGTGGGTCCTCTGACGATGAGGAAGCAGCAGCACCAGCAGCCGCCGCCGCGGCAGCCCCTGCAGAATCAGAATCTATAGCTGATCAATATATTGGGACTTTAGAGGGTCCTGCGACGGTCATGGATTCTAGTAAGTTTCCAAGCTCTTTCGGTGAGGCTCCTCAGCTTGCTGCTATGGTAACGGCTGGAAAGCTCCCGGCTATTGGAGACCGTCTGCCTGTTCAAAGCGACCTTCTCGTGATTGATAACATTGAAGGTATCGGAGAGTACGGCGGGATATGGAGACGAGGTTTTACCGGCCCTGCAGACAAATGGAATGGATACAGATGCTGTACCGGACCTGACCACGTACTTTTCTGGGATTACACGGGAGATGTCCCCGAGCCTAACGTTGCCAAGTCAGTAGATGTTAGTGATGACGGGCGAGTATTTACGGTACATCTTAGAAAGGGTATGAGATGGTCTGACGGAGCACCCGTTACCGCCGACGACTGGTTGTTCTGGTATGAAGATATGTATGGTAACGAAGAGCTTGTGCCAAATAAAAGCGCGGTTAGCGGAATTAATGGCAAGCAAGGAAACTTCGAAAAAATTGATGACTACACAGTTAGATGGACGTTCGAAGATCCTTACTACTTTTTTACTAGTGTTCTAGCAGGACGAACTGACCTCGGTGGAGGCCAGGCCGATAGAGGACCGGTAGGCAAGGGATCTTTTGCACCCAAGCATTATCTATCACAGTACATGCCTGATATTGCAGGTAAAGATGCTGTAGACAAAATCGTGGCAGACGAAGGTTATGACACCTGGGTCAACCTGATTAAATTCAAGAATGACTGGGCTCTTAATCCAGAGCTGCCAGTTTTGACTCCCTGGGTTACAGTCCAGCCTATAAACAATGATGTGTGGATACTGGAAAGGAATGCGTATTACTACGGCGTAGACTTGGAAGGAAATCAGTTGCCGTACATTGACAAGGTCGTTCTCACAATGGCTGAAGATCTGGAAGTTATGAACCTTCGAGCAATCGCAGGGGAGTATGACTGGCAGGCGAGACATTTGAACATGGCTAAGGTTCCTCTGTACATAGAGAACCAAGAGAAAGGTGAATATAAACTTTATTTCGATACGCAGGACGCCGGTGCCGATGCACAGTTGAAAGTAAACATGGCCTATAAACAGGACATGTATATTGGGGACCTACTGCGGGACAAGAGGTTCAGGCACGCTCTAGGCGCCTCTTTTAAAAGGGAACAGTTGAATGAAGTGTTTTGGCTGGGATTAGGTGTACCGGGGTCAAGTGCCCCAGCTCCCGCAAACTTATACAGTCCTGGTCCGGAGTCAGAATGGCGTTCAAAGCATTCTGTTTTTGATGCAGACAAAGCAAACGCGATTTTCGATGAGTTGGGTCTCGACAAGAAAGACTCATCGGGATTCCGGCTTCGTGCTGACAATGGAGAAAGGCTTGTTCTCGAGATCGTAGCCAGGACTGCCCAGTTCATGGAATTCGTTGGCATGGCTGAGATGATATGTGAGCACCTTGGTGAGTACGCTGGAATACAATGTACTGTCAATGCCGCTGAGCGAAGCTTAGTGGGTCAGATCACAGCGGCCGATGAGCACATGTTCTCAGTAGAGTGGGGAGACGGTGCAGATCACTTGTTTACTTTCCCTGGGCACGTATTCCCGGCAGGAACTAACAGTTCATTCGGTTCTGCCTTAGGACTATGGTTCCAGACCGGTGGCGAGAAAGGAATGCAGCCTTCGGCGGCTTTGCAGAAGGTGTTCGACAATTTCGAAAAGGCGTTCGGCGTGCCTGAAGCAGAGCGAATCGCATTAGGAAAGGAAATCTGGGAAATTGCAACAGAGGAGCAATGGGGTATCGGCATTGCCGGACAGTCTCCTGCTTCTCTAGGTGTGAGAGTTGTAAAAACCGACCTGGGTAACGTCCCATCAAGGCAATACAACAACCCAGACACAAAGACTCCAGGAATATCGCGCCCTATGACGTTATACTGGAAGAGCGAGGGAAACAGGGCACCACAACCTCTGTCATACGAGTAGAAGGACTGCTCTTCGGAGCAAAGAAACCTCTTAGACGAGTTACCGGATTCGCCGTCTAGCCATAGGCTGGCGGTGGGCCCGGTGATCGTATATAACCATTGATGGTCACTAGTCAGGAAAGTGCATGATCGGTTTTATTGTCAACAGGCTCATCCTTGCCCTTATAACTATCTGGGTAGTAACTGTAATATCTTTTGCACTAATTCAACTCCCTCCTGGGGATTACATCACTTCGTATGTCGCTCAGTTAATGACTCAGGGTGAAGTGGTTTCAGATCAAGAAGCGGCAGCACTCCGGGAACAATACGGCCTAGGTGATCCATTCGTGATCCAGTATTACAAATGGTTAGAAAAAGCTGCAGTTGGTAACTTCGGCATCTCAATGGAGTACCAAAGACCTGTGACAGAGGTGATTGGGGATCGACTTTTTTTAACGGCTATTCTGGCTCTCGCAGCAGCGGTGTTTACATACGCGATCGCAATCCCGATTGGCGTGATATCAGCCGTTAAGCAATACTCAGTCACTGACTACGTCGCGACTTTTTTGGGTTTCTTGGGCCTGGCAGTTCCGAACTTCCTTCTGGCCTTAGCCTTGCTTTATTTTGGATTTGTCTTATTCGACGCAAACATTGGCGGGCTTTTTTCTGCTGAATACGCGTCAGCACCTTACAGTATAGGTAAAATAATCAATCTGTTGTCACATCTATGGCTTCCTGCATTAGTGCTATCGATTGCTGGAACGGCTCAGGTTATCAGAGTATTACGAGCGAATATGCTGGACGAGCTACGGAGGCCTTACGTCGTTACGGCCCGTGCCAAGGGACTCGGAGAATGGAGAGTTATTCTTAAATACCCATTAAGGGTCGCTCTAAACCCTGTTGTTAGTACATTGGGGTACCTTTTGCCAACCCTTGTTTCTGGCAGCATAATAGTTTCAATCGTCATGAGCTTGCCAACGCTGGGTCCACTGTTATTGAGGGCGCTCATAGCTCAAGACATGTTTCTCTCCGGAACTATCGTACTGATGATTGGAATTATGACAGTTATTGGGACATTTATTTCAGATCTATTGCTTGCATGGGTTGACCCTCGCATCCGCATGGAAGGAGGGTAAATGGCAGAGGGTAACGGCCCCGAGCAAGAAAATGTTCTGGAAGAAATAACTAGTCAAGGAACAGACCAAATATACTCGGCGTCGCAGTGGCAATTGATGTGGTGGCGTCTAAAAAAGCACAGACTTGCAATGATTGCGAGCGCAACGCTTGCGATTCTTTATTTTATCGTGATATTTGCAGATTTTCTTGCCGTTGCCGAACCTAAAACAAGCGAGGCGAAAAGAGGGGAAATGCCCCCTCAAGGTGTCCATTTAACCTTTGACGGTATTAACCCTAAACTATACGTATATGGTACTAAGGGTGTTAGGGATCCCGCTACATTTAAGAAAGTTTTTGTTGCTGATGAGACAACAAGAGTCCCGATCAGACTCTTTGCAAAAGGGTACAAGTACAAGATTCTTGGTGTCTTACCATCAGATCGTCACCTATTAGGTGTCAATCCTCCCTTGAAGGCTGAGGAAACTATATATTTGCTTGGAACGGATGTTCAAGGTAGAGACGTATGGTCGAGACTAATGTTGGCGACCAGGATATCTATGACTATAGGTTTATTAAGTGTTTCCCTCAGTCTATTTCTAGGTGTACTCCTTGGCGGGGTATCGGGATATTACGGAGGGTTAATTGATCTCGTAATACAAAGAATAATAGAGATTTTAAGATCCATACCAACTATACCTCTGTGGATGGCTATTGCGGCTTCAGTACCCCAGGATTGGTCAATAATCCGTGTATATTTTGCAATCACGATAATCATAGCAATGTTTGAATGGACCAGGCTTGCTCGTGAGGTAAGAGGTAGATTTCTGTCGCTTCGAGATGAGGATTTTGTCACAGCTGCGGCATTACTTGGTGCCAGTAAAGTAAGGATCATATTTAGACATATGGTTCCCTCTTTTATGAGCCATATAATAGCTTCTTCTACCTTGATGATTCCTTTTATAATAATCAGCGAGACATCACTCAGTTTTCTGGGTTTGGGATTGCGCCCGCCAGCCATCAGCTGGGGAGTAATGCTGCAGGCCGCACAAAATGTACAGACGATAGCGCTAACTCCGTGGCAACTAATTCCGGCTGCATTTGTTATTGTAGCGGTCTTGGCGTTCAATTTTCTTGGTGATGGCTTAAGAGACGCAGCCGACCCATACGGATAAGGAACGTGAAGCAATGACGAGCAGAGACCAACCCATATTAGAGGTCAAAAACCTGGAAACGCATTTTCCGCTCGATGAAGGGACTGTTGTTGCCGTGAATGGCGCCAGCTTCGAGGTAATGCCGGGCAAAACTCTTGGAATTGTCGGAGAGAGTGGTTGTGGTAAGAGTGTGGCTGCAAGGTCTATTATGAGAATATTAGACAAGCCAGGCGAAATTGTGGGTGGAGAGATTTTATTTCGTAGAAATCGAGGTGAAAGCAGCGAGAAAGTCGTCGACATCGCATCTATGGACTCTAACGGTGCCGAAATAAAGTCGATCAGGGGTGGTGAGATCGCCTACGTGTTTCAGGAACCCATGACCTCCTTTAGTCCGGTGCATACAATAGGGAACCAAATTATTGAGGCCATAAGATTGCACCAGGACATAAGCAAGGAAGGTGCGAGAGAGATTGCCATACATGCTCTAGATGCAGTAGGGATACCACTAGCTGAAAGGCGCCTCAGCGACTATTCATTTCAATTAAGTGGTGGGCTTAGGCAAAGGGCCATGATAGCGATGACTTTAGTTTCTAACCCTACAATATTGATCGCCGATGAACCGACCACGGCTTTGGATGTCACCAACCAGGCTCAATTGCTTGAACTTATGTCTGAGTTACAGACTGACAACGGAATGGCCATTGTTTTGATTACGCATGATCTCGGTGTCATCGCCGAAATGGCGGATCACGTGTCAGTCATGTATTTGGGGGAGGTAGTTGAGAGCGCTCCGGTGGACGATATTTTTCACAATCCTCAACATCCATATACCAAGGCACTGCTGAAATCTATCCCTAAAATAAGATCAAATTCGTCGGAAAGACTGGCTTCCATTAGCGGAACTGTTCCACATCCCTATGATAGACCCCCAGGATGTGCCTTTGGACCTCGATGCGATTTCTTTATGCCGGGTCGGTGTGATGCTTCAATTCCAGCTCTACAGGAAGTCAGACCTGTCCATCAGGTGAGCTGTTTTCTTTACGATGAGGGAGATTAAGAGATGACAACTACTGAATCCAGGTTACCGGAAGAACGACTATTAGAGGTCTCCGATCTTGAGAAACACTTCCCGATAAAGCAAGGTTTTCTAAAAAGAGAGGTCGGACGAATTCTAGCTGTTGATGGTGTTAACTTTCACATTAATGACGGAGAGACGCTAGGTTTGGTTGGTGAAAGCGGATGTGGAAAAACAACGACTGCGCGCTGTATTTTAAGGGCGGTCGATCCGACAAACGGAGAAATCCTATTTAGGACCCGAGAGGACGAAGTGGTTGACATAGCAATGTTAAAGGGAGCTGAGTTAAAGAAAATAAGAAGCGACATTCAAATGATCTTCCAGGATCCCTTTTCGTCGTTGAATCCCAGGATGACATTACTGGACACAATTGGCGAGCCATTGCTACTTAATAATATAGGGTCAAAACACGATCGTGAAGAACGAGTCGCTGAGCTTTTAGAAATGGTGGGGCTACGGCCGGAATATATGCGAAGGTTCCCTCACGCATTTAGTGGAGGTCAGAGGCAAAGGATCGGTATAGCAAGAGCATTGGCACTAAATCCAAAATTGGTCGTTGCAGACGAACCAGTATCGGCGCTTGACGTTTCTGTGCAGGCACAGGTTTTGAATCTTCTCGCCGACCTCCAGGGAGAACTAGGCTTAACATATCTGTTTGTGGCTCACGATTTGAGTGTCGTTAAACATATAAGTGACAGAGTGGCAGTGATGTATGTTGGGAAACTAGTTGAAATGGCTCCCACGGACGAGCTTTTCTCCACGCCCAAACATCCGTACACAGCAGCACTACTTTCGGCTGTGCCAGAACCAGATCCTAGAGTAAAATCAGAGAGAATAATTTTACAAGGCGAGGTTGCAAACCCTGCAGATCCTCCTAGCGGATGTTATTTCCATCCTCGTTGTTCTTATGCGACCGAACAATGCAAATTAGAGACGCCTGTTCTGCAGGAAATTACGGATGGACATTATGTAAGTTGCCATCGTGCTGAAGAATTGATTCTTGAGGGAGTTCTTGCTGAATGAGCCAGTTAAACTGACAATTTACCCGAACATCAATGCTTAAATCAAATATCTATTTCAGTCGAATAACCAACCTTTCTAGAGTAGGGAATTTTATAGCCATCGCTGTACTATGCGGGGGGGCTTCCAGCTTTGCTAGGTTCTTCATTTCAGACATTGTTCAGAAGAAAGTCAGATGGGAAGATCCCATACACATGAGTTGGCTTCCATCCACATGTCTCGGGATACCAGCCTTTCTTGCGGGGGCCTTATTAACATATGTTCTGGTCAAAGTAATTATAGGAGAAGACTACCTGAACAGAAATATTTTCATATGGATATTTATAGGACTTTTGTATGGTATTTTTGTTCCGTTTATGACCGGACTCCTGCTTCCGATGGGAATGTTTGTTATGAATGTGTCTATTGGGGTGATTGAATTAAATAAGGCTTTCTATTTCTTTCTTGACGCTATTGTCCTAGCTCCGACAAATGCTTTCACACACGGTATTTTTGGAGTTATTAGTGGATTAATATGTGGCATGTGTTTGGCTGTAGCTTTGGGGCTCATGGATAGAATTCAGCTTATCGGGTCCCGATGGCAACTTGCTGTAGGTATCGCCTTTTCAGCATTCATGATTATTTTTTCAAAATTCGCCCCGACTCCTTTTCTCGCGAACTTCGGGTAAAAGGAAATTTCTCAATAAGTTGATATGGTTTTAAACCATAGTTTCTTGAGATTGACGTCATCCACTTCCAGGGCAACATTGACTGAATTAGCATCATCTATAAAATTTCTTCGGCTGCCGTCTACTGTTTGACCCCTTGTGTATTTACCCTCGGTCTCTATAACTATCTTTAATCTCTCACATGTAAACAAGCTGTCATCAATCGCGTAGCCAACGGCTGGCATATCGTTGTATCTTACGGCTCCTTCTTTGGCCTGCCCAATTTTTCCATAAGCAGATTGAATAAAAGGTGTGATTTTCTTTAGGAAATTAGAGACTGGGGATCCAAGGTTCCATATCTTTTCTTGCTCTAGCACGGATATTTCGACCTTATTGCATACATCTAGTCCAATTTGAGCAATGTTTAATCCAGAGGCATAGACAACAGCGGCTGCCATTACATCTCCGTACAAATTGGCACTTGCAACCGGCGTTGCATTTCCCGGCTGATGTATCGCGCCTCCCATGACGACGACTTCAGAGATAAGGTCGACTAAGGCTGGGTCCAAACTTAAAGCAAGGGCGAGATTTGTAAGCCTTCCGAGGGCAATATATGTAATTTTCCCGTCATATTCATTTGCGATGTCGATGGTGGCGTTAACAGCATGTTTTGCTTTGTGCGTAATTGAAGGTTCGGGTATGGAGGCGTCGCCTAATCCGTCGTTTCCGTGAATATGCCTCGCGTCTACGGGGTTTTTGAAATCGAAGGTCCGGCCGGCCCCCTTGTAGACTGGAATTTTCTCATTTCCTGAAACCTCCAATATCTTTAAAGCATTGATGGTGGTTTGATCTAGACCAACGTTTCCAAAGACAGTCGTTAGCGCAACCACATCTAACTTATCGCTAGCCAAGGCCATAAACAGTGCAGCAGCGTCATCTATTCCAGGGTCGCAATCTATGATAACTGATTTGTTTGGATTCATATTTGCCATGGATCAGTCTCCAGTTTCGGATTGAGATTTAAATGAATTGAAGATTATGTTTAAAATTATCACATGAGTGTTTAAGCTATATTTATTCAGTCAGAGGTTGCTTTGCGCAACCACATCGGTTAGTGATTTGAGATGGATTATACACACTCCAATGCTATCGCCGGGCTGCTGATTCTGGCTTGTCCGATTCTGTATGTGGACATGTAAGAATTCCAAGAAGTAAGATCAGGTGTATCGGCCAATCTTTCTGACTTTTGTCAAACAAATTGATTTAAGGTGACCCACTAAAGTGGAGATTGTTTGATGGTTCAGTTGTGAGTTAGCTTACTTTGTCTATCGGTGTGATTGATATTGAAGAATCATCGATGGGTTTAATCAAATTTTGTACTGCAGCAAAATTGTTAGCTCGATTCAGCCATTTATACTCGCTTCCTAGCTCCAATATGACCGGCATTCTGTGGTGTATCTCAGACATGATTTGGTTGGATTTTGTGGTGATAATGGTAAAGGTGTTCACCGGTCGTCTATTTTCATCCATCCATAAGGTATGCAAGCCACAAAAATTCATTAATGAGCCATCTGCAGTTTGTACAAAATAAGGCAATTTGCTCGCTGTATCCCATTCGTAGAAACCATTGGAGGGGACAACACATCTTTGAGTATCAACTAAATTTTTAAAAGAAGGTTTTGTAAGAAGGGTTTCACCTCTTGCATTGATTAGTTTATTAGCGAACGATTTATTTTGAGACCATGCTGGAATCAAACCCCACCTCATATTCACCACCTGATTTTCAATAATTACAGGCATTTCCATAGTTGGAGCAAAATTTGTAACTTTTACTCCTTGAAACGGGGCGACATCATGATTTGGGAATCTATTTTTTAATTCCACATCGTCAATATAAACAGAAAATCGACCACACATAATTGACTCCAAAATAGTATTTCACATGATTCTTGAAATTTTATCCTCCCGCATCATCGAGAAGGATGTGTTCCTAGCGATCTATCAGGAATAAAATGTTTGCTCAATCACAGGGGTGACGTTAAAGTCGCCTAATTTCTTACACTGGCCAATAGTGCTCTCAATTTGAGAATAATCCTCAGCTTCCATTAATAAAAAAAATGTATGTTCCGTCGGATTCACTTTAAAGAAGCTGATCGTCACATTATTTTTTTTTGCCAGAGAAGGTATCTGTTTCCATAAATCCATGGATTCAGAATCCCCAGAAAAACAATTCTCGAAAGAATGGACGTGGGTAACATGATAGGTAGCCATCTGATACTCCTTACTTAATAGGTTTGTAACTATATACTTATCAGCACTGTATTTGTCAGATGCCTTAAAGTTTTTAATCGGTTAATGAGGCAGGAGGTTTTAGCCCTACCTCGGATTGGAAAATAATGCCATAAATTTCTGAGCAATGGATAACTCTAAAAATACGACTAATATCTAATCCCGGGCACTGCTAGACTCTGCTGATGAATGATTCTAATATGCTGATTTAGGTAAGCCCATATGGAATTCATTACAAAAATTCCCAAGACAGCTATTTGGCGTATGAAATCTAAATTTGTTTTTTCGCCCGTGGTACTACTTTGTCTCAAGAAGGTCCTCTAAAAGTGAAGTTGACATAAAAAGAGATAGTCTATAGGTTTCCAAAAGAAGTGAATTAGGAGACTTATATATGATCCAGAGAATTAACAGAGCCATTGAATTATTAGAAGATGATCAGCCAATTTACTATACAGGGTTGCACTCCTTCTCCAGGGATTTTCTGACTTATGAACAAGGTAAAAAAGACTCTGCGATATGGGCTGATTATATAAATATAGGTATGGAACATGGCCCTTTCGATATGGGTGGTTTAGAGGCCTACATGGATGGGTTAGTTGATGGCGGCCCTACACCATCAGGACATATCACCCCGACGGTAATTGTTGAACTTCCTGTACAAGGAGAGAACGCGGAAATAATTAGGTATAACGCGTGGCAAATCAGGCAAATTTTAGCCAGAGGTGTCCACGGAATATTGTTGTGTGAGGCAACATCGGCAGAAGCAGTTGCTGCTTTTGTGGAATCTTGTAGATATAAACTTAATGAAATAGGTGTCGGATACGGTCTTAAAGACGGGACAAGGGGAGTAGGTTCAGAATTTAAGGCAAAACAAAAGTGGGGTCTTGAAGATGATAACGACTATAGAGCAAAGGCTGATCCTTGGCCATTGAATCCAGAAGGCGAACTTCTGTTGGGCCTGAAAATAGAAACTCTGGCTGGATTAAACAATTGTGAGCAAATACTAAGCGTTCCTGGGATTGGATTTGCTGAAATGGGACCTGGCGACATGTCTATGTCTATGAAAATAAAAAGAATTCCCGGTGCACCCCCTGATCAAAGAATAAAGGATGCCTCTTTAAGAGTTAAGAAAGAATGTGAGAAAAATGGGGTCAAGTTTTTGGAAGCAGGGACTCCGCAGAACATAATTGAAGTAATAGATTCCGGTGCCCGCGTGATAGCTGGGCAAAGTCAGGAGGCTGCAGAAATAGGAAGAAAGTACACCAATAGGAAAATGAAAACTTAGTTATTTTCTTGCAGTGAATAGATTGGTATTGCTCGCACCAAAAATACCACAACTAGCTACATAATAATTGATGGTATCGCTTAAATTTATCATCATTTTGAAGCGGCAAGACAAAACCAGTAACTGCCGTGATGCATGGTTGGTATGGTTATTATGGGTAGAATAATTGCAAGGGTGTCGATAGGAGTTCAAGTGGTATGAGATATCAGGATGAGAGGAACCACGGTTGCAGAGTATCAGATGATTGGATGTTTCGGGGATTGAAGACCGTCATCATGGAAAATGAAGTTCTGCGCATCGTTATTCTAGCTGATAAAGGTGCTGATATATATCAATTCGTTCACAAACCTTCTGATATTGATTTCTTATGGAGGTCACCTTGGGGAGTGACTAACCCTTCAACCTTTATACCTACTACTGGGGATGGAGTTGGTATTTGGATGGATACCTATGAAGGAGGTTGGCAAACTGTGTTACCTGGTGGCGGGTTTCCATCAGAATATGGAGGAGTGGATATGGGTTTGCACGGAGAAGTTAACACAATTCCATGGGATTGCTTAATTTTGGAGGATGACGTCCACCGCGTCAGCGTAAAATTCTCTGTCCGGGCGCATAGGACCCCGTTCTTTTTCGAGAAGACACTAACGCTGGAAACTGGATCGGCACGATTGAAAGTCGAGCAACGTCTTGTAAATGAAGGTGAAGAGCCTGTTCCTTGTGTATGGGGTGAACATATCGCTCTTGGCGCTCCCTTCTTGAGCGACCAATGCGTCATAGATCTGCCTGGGGGGACCGTTAAAAATCACCCTGTTGTCTTTCATGATAATAATCGTCTTAAAACAGCTCATGAGTCTGTTTGGCCTTATACTCAACTCAAGAATGGAGACACTCACGATTTAAGCATTGTGCCTAACAAAGATTTCAAATCATATGACCAGTCATATATTACTGATATGCCCCAGGGTTGGTATGGCATCACTAATACAGAATTTGGAGTCGGATTTGGGGTTTCGTATTCCACAGACGTGTACCGATATTTGTGGTATTGGCAGTCTCTCGGAGGAGGTTCTGGTTATCCCTGGTATGGGAGAACGTACAATGTTGGGATAGAGCCATTTACAAGTTATCCTAATGAGGGATTGGAAAAGGCAGTTGAAAATGGGACAGCGTTGCTTGTAAATGGGGGAGAAGAAATCACGACCACCCTATTTGCAGTGGCATTTGAGTCTAACAAAGGAGTCAGAAATATCCTCGCCGACGGTACGGTCAGACTAAAATCTTAATTTTAAAGTACCGATTGGAGCCCTGAATAATATTTGAATTATTTATAATGGTGCCATGAAGTACGTGTTGTTCATAATGTTGTTAATCATAGGATGCTCGGTTAATCAGAGCGAGCAAGTCTCCCTCAACGGAAGCTGTGACCGCTTCTTGGAAGATAAGCACTTAACCTGGAATGTTCATTTACAACCGGGCGACTCACTGCTTGTAACCCTCTGTTCCAATGCCACCACAGGCTTCCAATGGTCGGAGTCCGCACAGATAAAAGACCAGAGCATTCTGGAACAGATGAGCCACACCTTCACGCCTCCTGAGAAGAGTATCACTGGGGCTGCTGGTAAAGAAGAATGGACTCTTAATACGCACAAGAAAGGATCCAGTATTGTGGTGTGGGAATACAGCCGCCCGTGGGCTGGTGGTGAAAAGGGAGAGTGGTCAGTAACTGCAACTGTCATTGTTGATTAGGCTTGTAACGAAGGGTGACTTTCACGATAACTCCCAGAAATCAATACCTCTTCCTTCCTTCGGTTACCTATATAAACGACCCGTTACGACAAACCGGACACTTTCATTATTTCTTCAATTTTTTCTGCTATAGACATTCTGCTCCCTAAAGTAATTATTGAGATCCATCCATGTTATCATTAATGATACCGTCATTAAAAAACCTTAAACCGCCATAATTAGGATAAGAGAAATGGGTAGGCCAAAAAGTAGTGCAGAACAAGAGGCATTCATCTATGAAAAGTACTATTCTGGTCTTGGTGCAAAGGCTATTAAGAGATTGCTTGAACAGAATTTTCCTGAGTCCTTGAGCTTAAGGACTGTGGAAAGAAAATGTGCTGAATTCAAGAAGACCAGAACTCCCCAAAACGAACTGTTAAGTAGCCCATTCCAATGGGAACGCATGGATGAAGTGGGGATACCTTGGGAGGCCGGGCATTACTTAATAGGGTTGAGAGCATGGTTTATCGCGCAAGAAATAACTCCTACATTTAGGCAGATGAAATGGTGTTGGCGAGTTCATATAACGAACCTTAAACTCCATTATGAGGCAGTGCATGCATTAGCGCTTCGGGCCGAGGAAGGAGAGCGCAATCCCCTTAACCCCCCAATGGCTTTAACAGATGTATTAACCCAATTAGAAAACACAAAGGCAGAACCTACCGTGGAAGATGAAAAATTGAAATTGACTAAATGGGGCGAAGCCATAATGCGGGCTAGAAGTACCAGCAATAAATACCGAATATGGCAATACAACTTAAATTTGCGAAATGATAGATATATAGGGGAATAAAAAATGAGTCTTGGACAAATAGGAAAAATAAGCCTCCGTGTGTAATACCTAACCCTGAAACTTATGTCGAAGTTTAAGTATTCGTTCAGCTGGAGAGTACCAACCCTGAGACGCGTGGTCACTCGTATGCAGATAACATTGGATTTTTACCGAATCGCTATTTTTGGTAAACGTTAACAGTCTACTCATCGGCATACATGTATGGCCGTGGTATTTGGTCAAAGCTGAGATATTAGCGAAATTGACTCCGTATTTTTGTTCAATATGGCTCCTACCATTTACCACGTCATCTGGATGAGTATGTGTGTGTGCCCCTAACCACATGTCCAGCACCGGTTCATTCGCCTCTAAGAAAGATTCTATTCGGCCAGAATCAGGTTGGGTTCCCACAAAGTAGATGAAGGATGAACCTTGTGGGGCGCCATCCAGAAATTTCCCATGATAATTTCCATCACACCCTTCATTTAATCCTGTAGCGACGGTGGTTTCCTTGACCATGTGATGGGCACAGGTTACAAGGATCCTGCCCCGGTTCTCCCGTACCTTCTCCTTCCACCAGGAAAACGTCTCTTCGCTAATGGCACCTGCTGGATAACCACCTCTATCACCTCTTCCGATTGGAGGAGGAAGGTCGTTACGATCCGCAATCATAAGGAAGGTTATGTTACCAACGTCGAAAGAATAATGTTCCCAATTACCGGAGACTGGGAAAGGTCGTTTTGAGTTGTCGACGTGAGAGAATTGAGTGTTTTCACCCATAGGATCTACCCATTTTTGAAACCACCACTGTGCCGGCCTTTCTGAAAAGTGGGAACTGTCATGATTTCCGATCAGGTCGTAAAAATCTTCTCTCCGGTGTTTTTGCGATGAAAGATACTGTTCTACAACGAGTGGCCCTTCGTCATCAGTGGGTGGAAGCTGAGAACCAGTAAAGTCGCCTAGATTCACACAAATATCCCAGTCGAATGGTGGTCCACCATCATCTCCCCCATTTTCGGACTGTAAGATCGGCTCGGATAAACTGTGCCTGCCGTGTTTGATATCAGTGCCAACATGGGCGTCCGATATAGCCCAAAGCTTGAATGTATCTTCTGACATAAATCAATAGGCCCTTTTAGTAATATGACGTTGGGCGAATAGTAACATCCTGAATTACACACCTGCGAATAGAAATCGTCCTTTTTAGAGTAGGTAAATGGGGTAGTGTCTTTATGAAGGGTGGTTACAGTGTCCAACCGATGAGCGGCTATAATGCGCATATGACACAGAACACTGAAAACAACATGGAAACAGATAGAGGTAAGAAGTTGGTTGATAAAGAGTTGATCATAGAGAACGTAAGGGACAGATACGGTGAGCTTGCGAGAGGTGCTGCCGATTGCTGCGGTGACAGGGACGGATTCGCACCAGGTTCCGTAGTTTATGACTCTGACCAGATTAAAGACTTGCCAGAGGAGGCACTTATAGCCTCCGCGGGTTGCGGTAACCCCAATGCGATTGGGGAGCTGAAACAGGGGGAAACGGTGGTGGATCTTGGCAGCGGAGGAGGTATCGACTGTTTTATTGCTGCAAATATGGTGGGCGAAACCGGTCGTGTAATCGGTGTCGACATGACACCTGACATGATCAACCTTGCAAACGAGAATAAGGTTAAGGTGGGAGCAGGAAACGTTGAATTCAGGTTAGCCCAGATCGATAAAACAGGAATTGAAACCGATTCGGTAGATGTAATTATATCCAACTGTGTCATAGTACTTGCCCCCGACAAAGACGCCGTTTTCAGGGAGTCTGTGAGGATTCTCAGAAGAGGGGGTCGGATGCATATATCCGACCTCATGCTAACAGATGAATTACCTGGCTATGTGTCGTCAGACATTGATAATTGGACCCACTGCCTCGCAGGAGCCGAATTAATAAACGTCTACATAAATAGGATGAGAGAGTCAGGATTTAGCAAGGTGGAAATCACCTCTAATGTTCCCTATAGAGGGGGATCAGAAGAGGATTGGGTATCCTCCATCAGGAGTGTGAACTTACTGGCGACGAACTGATCAGCCCATGTCGGGAATTTGATCGGCAAAATGTCGGCAGAAACGAACCGCTCGCGGTAGGTCGGCCTCTTTATATTGGTATGTAGTGGCTCGGACTATTTCTGGCCACGTTAAAAGCCGTTATCCGCGATCCATTTATCACTGACCTCTGCAACTGACTCAAATAAACCCGTAGCGTATATTTACAGTAAAGCAAACAAAAGATTTTGAACGGAGGAATCCTATGACAAAGCCATTAATGGATTTTGGGTACAACCCACCTTGTGGGGAGCGTGGTTATGAAGTAATCACGCCGAGAAACTATTTATATGATCTCCATAGGGCTCTTGATGTTGCCTCTCAAAGTTTCAGTTCTATATGGTCCTCTGATCACCTGAATTACGGGTCAGAATTCAGGGTAGAATGCTGGACGATGCTTACCTGGATGGCAGCCAGATACCCAGGACCTATGTTGGGCACAGTAGTAATGTGTAATTCTTTCCGAAGCCCGTCTCTTTTGGCTAAAATGTCGGCTAGCCTGCAAGAAATGAGCATGGGGCGCTTAATACTTGGATACGGTGCTGGTTGGTATGAAAAGGAATATAGGTCATATGGGTTTGACTATCCTTCCGCTGGTGTAAGGGTGGATATGTTTGAAGAAGGTGTACAGGTCATAAAGAAAATGTGGGTGGATAGTCCCGCCAGCTTCAAGGGTAAGTACTACTGTATTGATAATGTTTACTGTGAACCGAGGCCATATCCACAGCCAATTTTAATGTTGGGAGGAGGTGGAGAGAAAAAAACATTGAAGGTTGTAGCCCAATATGCCGATTGGTGGAATGATGTAATGAGACCCATCTCCGACCTATCTCGAAAACTAACTATACTCCAACAACATTGTGAAGCCGTCGGAAGAGATTACAACAGTATACGAAAGACTCTGGCCCCCAGATTTTTCATAGATAAGGATCACAAAAAAGCCATAAGGATGGCTGAGGGCAAAAATACCTCTGGCCAAGTGATTGCAGGTGACCCAAAGGCAGTATGCGATCAGCTATACGAAATAGCGGAAATGGGATTTGATATGGTAATAACCACTTTCCCTAAATTTCAGGAACTGGATGATATGAAGCTATTTGTAGATGAAGTAATTCCCCAATTTTGCTAGTTAGGATACCCTGCAGAGAAACTGAATCGTTACCGAGGAGGATCAAATATGCCCAACCCTAAAGTTCTGATCACAGGCGCAAGTGGTTTAATTGGTGGGTTGGTTCTCGAGAACCTGTCGGGAAAATACGATTTCAGTGGTTTGAATCGCCGGAAAGTTGAAGGAATACCTCATATACAGGCGGATATATCTAGCCTTGATGAAATTCTTCCTGCGTTTAAGGGAATTGACACAGTATTGCATTTATCGGCTTACTTGGCGGACGTTAACGATTGGGAAAATACCAATAAAGTAAACATAAAGGGTACATACAATGTTTTCGAGGCCGCCAGGAGAAATAATGTATCTCGGGTTGTTTTTGCTAGTTCCGGCAGTACTATGCTTGGATATGAACTGGATTATCCTTACGGTCATATCGCGCGTGGGGAACATGAAAAAATACCTCATGACTGGAATCTAGTGGATTACAAAGACCCGGTAAGGCCTGATAGTTTGTACGGAGTAAGCAAAATTTTCGGAGAGGCCTTGGGAAGATACTTTTCAGACTATCATGGTATTTCTGTTATAAATATAAGGCTCGGCGCAGTCTTGGATACTGATAAACCAAAACTGGTTCGCCACTATCCTGGATATTTAAGCCAATCGGATTGTCTACAAGTCGTAGACTTATGTCTGAGTGCTCCAGCTTCAATAAAATTCGAAACCTTTGATGCGATTTCGGATAACAAGCTGAAATGGAGAGACACATCCCATGCCACTACAATGCTTGGCTGGAACCCTGTTGGGAAATCGGAGCAATTCGAATTATGACAACCTCCTGAATAGTCGCCCTCACCCCTGAGGTAACATATACCCGGCTTCCACAGTGGGGCGAGACATACATTTACTGTGCAAAACTCACACCCTATCCTTCCGACGAGGAACCATGTAGATGCAGGATTTACAAACAGGAAGGAAACTATTTTGTTAAAGATGGCCTACCACCATTGAGTTAATGCAATGATTCAAATGTATACAATTCTCACTCGGTAACTAATATTCATCAGGTTGGAGAATAGGAGGTCGAAAATGAAGTTCGGTATCGCCTTAACTACTGCTGCCAGCCCTGTGTTCAGGGAATCTGAGCAAAAAGACTATTTGCTTGAGGCATCAGAAATTTCTGAAGCTAAAGGTTATGAATCGGTTTGGGTGAGCGATCGTACCCTGTATCCCACTGATATTTCACAACGATATCCACAACAATTTGGGCCTGGTAAGACGGATCCTAATTCTCAAAATATTATGGAGGCTCTTATAACCCTGTCTTTTATCGCTGGCAAAACAAAAAAAATGCGCCTCGGAACCAGCGTTCTAGTTTTACCGTTCAGGAACCCCTTGCTAAATACTAAAATGATTTCAACTCTAGATGTTCTTTCGGAAGGAAGATTGATTCTAGGTATTGGCACCGGATGGATGAAGGAAGAATTTGATTCGATGGGGGCCGATTATTCGGAAAGGGGATTAGTGACTGATGAACACTTGAGTTTCCTATCACAGGCCGTTGATAATCCTTCCCCTACATATCACGGAGACTACATCAATACCTTTGGTATGAGGCTTTATCCCCAAATGCGAAATGGCCGAACAATACCAATTTGGGTAGGAGGAAATTCAGACAGAGCTTTTGTTAGAACGGTAAAATATGGTACTGCGTGGCATGGCATTAACTTAACTCCAGCAGAACTGAAACGTTATCAAGAAAGGTTAAAACAAATTTGTAGATTCCACCGACGAGACTATTCAGAAATAGGAATTACTCTCAGGGCTACCGTGAAAGTAACAGATAAACTAAATCATCCGTCCGCTGATAGACCTTATCTGACCGGTAACCTGGATCAAATAGAAGACGATCTTAAGGAATACAAAAATGCTGGTTTAGATTACCTAGTAATTTCGATGGCAGGAGATACTACTGAGAAGGTAATGACCTCAATATCAAGATTTGCAGATAGATTCTTATAAATACAACGAGTCATATAATGAAGAGAGACCCTTGTGCGATAGAAGTATATATTTTGGAATTAGATGAACCGGTTGGGGTGGGGCGGCACCTTTATCTTGATATGTTGTAGCTTGGACTATTTCTCAAGAAGGTCGGTGTAATGGGCTATTCGTCTTTGTCGAAGAAGGTATATTCACACACTAGAGGTTTATTTGGGTGATAACTATGTCACGCAGGAATTCCATCATTGCACGCGAGTTGTAGTAATTAGTGATCATCCAGTTAACACTAACCCTTCGAATTCATTTCCACCATAGATTGCAAGTGTTTCATTTGTTACCGGCAGAGATTCATCGTAAAAATTACTGGGGATTCTTATCGCCTAAAGCCTTGATGATGGATGAAGGGGACATGGGTAACTTAGTAAGCCGCACTCCTGTGGCATCGTAAATGGCGTTTGTGATGGCCGCCAGCGGTGGGATGATAGGCGACTCCCCCACGCCACGGATTCCAAATGGGTGGCGCGGGTTGGGTATTTCGATGATGACGGTGTCGATCATTGGCAGGTCGAGTGCAGTGGGCATCCGATAGTCCAAAAGACTCGAATTTGCCATCACTCCTTCCTCGGTGTAGTAATACTCTTCATTAAGCGCCCAACCTGCACCCTGAAGAACTCCGCCCTGCATCTGACCTTCTACGTTACTTCGGTGGACAACTTGACCTACGTCCATGAAAGTAGTGTAGCGAAGAATTTCAACCTTGCCCGTGTCAGGGTCAACCTCAACATCCACGATATTGCCAGCAAGCTGTGGGCCGACTCCACCCTGGACATCAGATGCCGAGCAAGTTATTGCTCCGCCTGTGTGGGCCATCTCTCTCGCCATCTCTTTGAATGTCAGGCGGTCACCGGCATTGAGATTACACCCGAACACTCCGTCTCCAAATTCCACATCTCCTGGTTGAACTTCCCAGAGCAAAGCCGCCCGTTCCTTCATCTGTTCCACGACCAAAGCAGCCGCCTTCAGTGTTGCTCGTCCGGTATCGAAAGTGATGCGACTGCCGAAAGAGCCGGAGGTGAAACCTATGGAATCTGTGTCAGTTACGGAAGGCGTCACGTCCCCGGTGTCGATGCCTAGGGCCTCGGCCGCCTGCATGGCGAGAGACACACGACTGCCCGAAAGGTCGGCTGAGCCGGTTACCAGACTAATGGTTCCGTTGTCATTGACGTTGATAGTGGCCGATGAGCCGTTGCCTCCTCCGTGCATCCTGTATCCAACAGCCACCCCTCGGCCCTGGTTAGGGCCTTGCAAGGGTGCGTTGTAATGAGGGTGGGCCTTCATGGCCTCTTCAACTTCCACGCATCCGAAACGGGAGTGCGGCAGGCCTGTAGGCGATATATCGCCTTCTTGAACAGCGTTTTTCAGGCGGAATTCCATCGGGTCCACTCCCAGCTTTTCTGCCAATTCGTCAATTACGGTTTCTACGGCATGGGCAGACTGGGGCTGTCCCGGTGCTCTGTATGACTGGGTTTTTGGTTTGTTAACCACCACGTCATAACCGTCTACCAGGAGGTTGTCTATCTTGTAGGCACCCAAAGCTGGGAAAGCTCCACCACTGACAGGCGATCCAGGGTACGCTCCGGCCTCATAAGCCATGTATATCTGGGCCGCTTTGATGTAGCCCTCCTTGTCGGCGCCAATTTTACATCGCATGAAGGTTCCCGACGTCGGGCCTGTGCCCTCGAACACCTCTTTGCGTGTCATAACTATTTTTACCGGCGCAGAAGATTTTTTAGATAGCAGTGCTGCGACAGGCTCCATATAGCCGGTGCCTTTGCCTCCGAAACCTCCTCCAATCTCCAACTGCACAATTTTGATGCTGGATTCGGACAACCCCAGTATCGCTGAGGCAGTGCTGCGCATGCCGAAGGCGTTTTGAGTGCTAGTCCAAATAGTTAGGTGATCATCCGGGGACCAAAACGCGGTGGCAGCAAAAGGTTCAATATATCCCTGATGCACCATCGAGGTAGTAAGTTCGCGCTCCACGATGATGTCCGACTGATTGAACCCTGCTTCCACGTCTCCTTGAAGGACCTGGACATGTCCAGCTATGTTTCCCTTGATCCCGGTGTCGTCGCCTCGGGCGAAATTTTCTGTTCTGAAAATCGTGGTTAGGTTCTCATGGAGAACCGGAGCGTCATCCATCATAGCCTCCCGGACGTCGAGGACGGGAATGAGGACTTCATAAGCAACCTCAATGAGGTCTAGGGCTTCTTCGGCAATGTGAATGCTGATGGCTGCCACGGCTGCTACCGCGTGACCGCGGTACAGTACCTTTTTGTATGCTAGGTCATTTTCGGCCACTGCTCTAGGGGTCGATCGGGCATGGGAAAGGTCTAGAGGCTGACTGATGATCGGGAAATCGTCGGCGGTGACGACGGCTTTAACACCGGGCAGATCCTCGGCCTTGCTGGTGTCGATGGACAGTATCCGAGCATGGGCGTGGGGGCTCCGAAGTATCTTGCCATGAAGGGTCCCACTCATGTAGAAGTCAGCGCCGAAGCAGGCACGTCCTGTTACCTTATCCAGACCATCGTGTCGGATGGGGCTAGTGTCTAGCACTCTGAACTTACGCGGGCTTTCTTTCGTTATTGCCATGCAAAGCGTTCTCCTGCTTTTTAGTACCTTGACCTTACAGCAGATAGTAACATTTTCAATAACACACGGTGCGAGTAAGAATCGTACTGTGTGGGGTAGATAAAGGGGATACGAAAGAAGGGGTGTCATAAACCACTCTATTCAATGTGAACAGTGGACGGGGTAGTGCCTTTATATAGATTGGTTACAATTTGGTACCGATGAATAGCTATAATGCTTAGATGATGTAGAGTACACACAAACCTTTCAGGGTATAAGGGGAGGCGGCACTTGTTGGAAACCTCATGACTGATTGCCTTCTTAAAAAGAGATGATTTTATGGTCGACAATATGTCAACACACTATCCAAATAACTGAAAAACATTAAGTACACCAGCGGAAAAAATTATCGATGGCAGGTTAGGAGATTAAGATGGATAAAGCACTAAAAGGCGTGAAAATTATCGATATGAGTCGAGTACAAGCCGGTCCGTCGTGTGCCCAGCTTATGGGTTTTCTTGGAGCCGATGTAATAAAACTCGAAGACACAGCTGGTGGAGATAACACACGCGTTGACATGGCTCACATTGAAGGTGTTGACAGTGTTTATTACACGATCTTTAACGGTAATAAGCGTGCCATGACATTGAATCTCAAATCCCCTGAAGGTACCGAGATAATGGATAAGCTGGTCAAATGGGCCGACATTATTTTGGAGAACTTTTCTTCAGGCGTTATGGATCGACTGGGATTTGGTTATGAGAGATTAAGGGAAATTAATCCTGGAATAATCTATGCTAGCATCAAAGGATATGGGGACTACGGTCCATACAGCTCTTACAAGGCTTTTGAATATACTGCACAAGCCACTGGCGGATTAATGGCGGCAAATGGTTTGCCTGACGGTCCACCGATGGGAACTGCGGCTGGTATCGGTGACTCTGGTACTGGCCTCCACATGGCTATAGGGATTCTTGCTGCCCTGAGACAGAGAGATAAAGACGGAGAAGGACAACGTGTGGAGGTGGCTATGCAAGATGGGGTAGTCAATTTAATGAGAATCCGTTTAATCAGAAGCCTTAGTACTTCCGAGCCTAACGAGAGAGGAGTTGTCTTAGGAAAAACTAATATCCCGCATACATTTGCCTGTAGTCCTGGTGGATATGACGACTATGTAATGATCCACTTGAGAGGATATATGTGGGAAACGGTACTAGCCGTTATGGGTAAGGAGGATCTGATAGGCGATGAACGTTATATAGACGAGCAGGCTCGAAACAAGAGACCAAAAGAAGTTGTTGACATAATCACATCCTGGACTTCCACCAAGTCTAAATATGAAGTATTTCATGAGATGGCGGCCGCCGGGGTATGGTGTGGGGCCGTAATAAGCCCAGAAGAGGTTATTACAAACGAGCATTTGATAGCGAGAGAAATGGTCGTGGATGTCACCGATGATGTGAGAGGTGATTATAAAATGATTGGGTGCCCAGTTAAACTTAGTCGCTCTCCTGTAGAAGTCACGAGAGCCCCTATGTATTCAGAGCACACAGAGGAGATACTAACTAACATAGTTGGTATGGTCAGCGAGGATATATCTTACTTGAAGGAAGAAGGGGTTATAGTGTGACGCTCCATCCTTTTAGCTGATGGAACTGTTAAACTAAAATGTTGACCTCAATATTTTCTGCCTCCTTGTTTTGCGATCGCTAGTTGCAACTAGTATCAGCGATTCCCCTTTTAAACATTTAGAAGATTGCCTTGTCACCCAGAACATCTCTAATCAATAAACGACTTTTCTGACTTGATCGTATTTTTTGATCCAATATTTTCGGGTTTCCCCATCTTTCCAATATATTGTCGAGGAGTTGCCGCTCCTGACTCTCATATTTCGTTTGACCGGCCAGATTTTCAAATTCACCCGGATCATTTTTGAGATCATACAACTCAACATCTGATGATTCCCCAACCGAACCCCCATGACTGTAACAAAGTTTAAATGAACCTTTTCTAATCATAGCTCTGGGCCTATCGGTCCCGTGAGCTAAATGTTCTGAAAAAGCCTCCCCTCTCACGCTTGAATCTTTGCTGGTCATGAGCGGAACCAAAGATTCCCCATCCAGTTCCATCAATCTGATTACTTCCGGGGATATTCCTGCAAGATCAAGTATGGTGGCGGTGGCGTCAACAAGGGATACTGGGACATTATGACGCGTTTCGCAGGGTAATACTTTTGGCCAACTTATCTGTAATGGCACCCTCACCGACTGCTCATAAAAGTTCATCTTTCTCCACAATCCGTGCTCACCTAATGATTCTCCGTGATCCGAGGTATATATCACAACGGTGTTTTCGAATAAACCCTGATCTTCTAACGTTTGTAAGAGGCGGCCAATCTTATCGTCGAGGAAAGTAATTAATCCATAATACGCAGCCCTCGCACGACGAATTTCATCTTCTGAATACCCATCAAAATTCAAAGCTTGTCTTGTTCTTCGCGCTGCATCAGGGAGATTTTCAAGATGACCCTGGGGGTTCATAGGTAAATCGGCGTGTTCTGGGTAATACATAGAGAAATACGGTTCCGGGACTACAAATGGAAAGTGGGGTGCGACAAATCCTACACATAATGCCCAGGGATTGGTTTTCCTATCCTCAGATTGAAGATATTCTACAGCTCTCTCTTCTATTAAATTATCGGCATCGATCATGGGGGTTGTTCCAGCACCTGCCTCCTGCACGCTTGCCCACGGTTCTGATGCGGTAGGAACCCCATCTTCCCACGGAAATATAGGATGTCCGCCACCGGGATCTAGGTTAAGAGAAGCTCGATCATCTTCAGGTGGGTCACCGTGAGGATCGTGAGCTAACTGATCTCCGAAACCGTGAAGCCTGTCTGGGCCAATTAGATGCATTTTCCCTGACAAGGCACAATCATATCCTGCAGACCTGAGAGCATAAGGCCAGGTCATTACATCAGAAGGAAGAGGGGTGGCGTTATCCCAGCCTTCACAATTTGAAACCTGCTTACCGGTCATGAAGGACAACCTAGAAGGAACGCATAACGGTGCGTTACAGTACGCTGAGTCAAAAACATTACCTTCTTTTGCCAGCCTGTCCATATTCGGTGTTTTAACAAAACGATGACCGTAAGTGCTAGACCACATCGGCGCATGTTCGTCGGACATAATGACAAGAAAATTCGGCTTTTCGTTTATGGAAACCGACATTATTCTTCCCCCTTAGCTTTTTTAGTTTCCTGCTAGGAACCGCCGGAAGGTTATTGATTCATTTTAGTAAGCATTTCTGAGACCTCACCCAAATCTTCCTGTCTCCTCTGTATCACGCCTTGAAGCTGCTTCGCTATGTCTACGTAATTAAATCCAGACAGATCCAACGGCTTGTCACCCGTACCGTATTGAGGTTTAGAATAATCAGTTTCTGATGTTGATACGTTTGAGGCTTTTTCAACCCATTCCTGAGGAAGTCCACTAACTCCATGTAATGCACCTACTATTCCACCCACCATTGCACCGATAGTGTCAGCATCTCTACCAAAGTTAGCGGCGTATGTAATAGCCTTTCTAGGTGATCCGTTAGAGAGGTATAAAATTGCTAATGTTGCAGGCAGGGTTTCTCTCGAATCACACAATACTGGTCTCAGGGAAGACTCATAATAGGATTGCCTGAATTTTTCGTATGTCCCCTCTCTTTCTGCCAAGGCCAAGGCATTTGAGATGAGCTCTAATAAAAGCTTTGAACTAAGTGGTGCTAAATATTTATACGAAGTTCCTATAATTTCTTCCATGGTAATGCTAGGTTTGAATGCTGCAGCAACCGCTGCTGCGATAACACACGCAGCATCCCTACAAAAACCAGTCGGCCCATTATGTATTAGAGAAGCGATTTCCTGTGTTTCGAGTGATGCCTGTCGAGGATTGCCTGCATTGATAATACCCATAGGAGAAATTGCCATAGCAGTTGAGGAGCTTTGCATATTTCCCCAGCCAGCGTATGCAGGTAGCGATAAACCTTCTGAAAATTTATGAAAAGCATTCTTCACAGATATGAACCAAAGCCGGTAATTCTGCTCGCGATAGTCTATAAATGATTGCGCGAAGGCATCGACGTTTGGGTATCCTTCACTTTTAAATATAGCACTCAGAAGTTGATGTTTCACAGCGGTGTCATCTGTACCGAGACCCTTGAAGTCTGTTATGCCTTCAGGACCATATTTGTCTTGAATTTCGCCGTAGGTCAATCCTTCTCCTGGAGCGCCCATAGCGTCCCCAATCATTCCACCCAAAAGGCTACCATGAATTTTATCTAGTAATTGGTTCATTGGTAAATAATCTCCATAACTTATATAGCAATTAGTTTTTACAGTGTATAGCTACTAGGAACCGTTTGCCCACCCGCCATCAATGACATGAGCTCGTCCGGTCGTAAAGCCACTCTTATCGGATGTTAGTTAGGAGGCGGGCCAAGGAATTCCATCCCGTATTTTAACTGCTGAATATTTCCTGTAAGTTCACTCTATAGGGTCATTCAGTGGGGAAAATGTCGGCAAAACTAACTAGGTAGGGGAGAAAATAGTGACGCCCAGGAAGGGACTCGAAACCCCACCATACTTACGCATCTAATCGCCATTTCATTGGTCTATAAATGGTTTACACTTTTACCGGTCGGGTATTCAACGAACCATCGGCAACAAGGAATACAAAACTAAATTTTGGGGAGAATCCAATGAGATTACTTGATGGTAAGAAAGTTCTAATTACTGGAGCTAGAAAAGGAATAGGACGCGGCATAGCAATAACTTTAGCAAATGAAGGTGCGGATGTCGGCATAAATGATATTTTAGATGACGAATTCGTCAAAAAACTGCTGGGGATAATTTCTAATAAAGGAGTTAATGCTACTTTTCACAAAGGTGATGTGAGTAGCATTGAAGGAATAAACTCAGTTTTTGATTCCTTTATGGAAAAACATAATCAAATTGATATTTTAGTAAACAATGCTATTTTTCCTGATCAACAAAGACCTTTTTTCGAAACAGATGAAATCTACTGGGACAGAATGATGAATTTGTCCTTAAAAGGATATTTTTTTGCTTCACAAAGAGCTGCGAAAGAAATGATTTCGGGCGGTACAGGTGGAAGAATAATCTGCTTATCAAGTGTTCACTCTTATGTCGCTATGCCAAATTGGACTGCGTATGGTACAGCTAAAATGGCATTAAGGAGAATGGTAAAAGGTATAGCCGCAGACTTAGCTGGTAAGAATATTACCGCGAACTGTATTGCTCCTGGAGCCATCTCGAATAAACTACCCGACATTGAAGATGATTCGATAGATGGCCCGCCGCATAACCCAGATGATTGGAAAAAATTTGTACCATCTGGTAAAGGTGGATTGCCAAGTGATATAGCAAATGCGGTTTTATATTTATCATCGGATCTAGGCCAATACGTTAATGGGGAAACCCTGTTGGTTGATGGGGGAATGATAGCTTCACAAAAAATACATGATTAAATTCTATTCAACATCGGAATCTTTGCCCAAATAGAAATACATCCCCCGCCCTTACCTCACAACAACCTTATGAGCCTTAATAGCATCCTCGCCATTCATCAAATAGCCCAATAACTTCCTCAAACGGGTTAAATGGCAAGAAGGCACTTCGAGAGAGCATTTCCACATATGAGCAAAACCCATTTAGCAGACACTTGCAATTCAGCAACCAATGTAGAGTTCGCAGTATGTCAATTACTGTGAATTCTACCTAAAGAAAGGGACTCAAAATGTACAAGATCAGACGCGTCTACAGATCAAAGGCAGGAGAAGCAGGCAACCTGGCCAAACTCGTATACGAACAGGCAAAAATCTATAGAGATTCTGGTCATCGAGGCCAGTTTACCGTCTCCTACAACGGATATACCCTTCCAGGAGAACAAAACATCGTAATACTCGAATGGCAAGACGATAAAATAATGTCACCGATGCGACCCGGTAATAACAGACCATCAGAAGGTATAGAAGCAGGGTTGAAGTTCAGGCCGCTAATCGAGAGCCAGCATATAGAATTCTATGAGATGATTGACCCCGCAGATATGGGAGACTAGGAATTTGGTGTTCAGGAGTTTTGGTGGAAATTGGGCGTGTGACTTATTAAATACATTGCAACAACTTAATAAGCCCCCCAATAGCACGCTCGCTATTAACCAAGCATCGTAAGCTACCGCTAATTGCACCCCTTTTTATCGTCCCGAGACCATAACGCCCTAACGATATTAGATTAAATACTTATTTGGATTCGCCGCTCTCGTAGTGG
>ERZ651768.242-NODE-242-length-40721-cov-5.013877_pt1 | contig 40721 bp, 29 predicted proteins | sample MGYA00514754_ERZ651768 | MGnify/ENA metagenome assembly ERZ651768
GAAAAATAAATTATCTTTTTTAAGAACTGTTGACGATGCTGTTGTTCGAAGTTTTTCTGCGCCTACCTTAGAAGAAGCTCAAAACATAAAAAAAACGCTTAAAAATCGTCGAAAAAATGGAAAAATGGCAGAACTTTTTAAAAAATACTCGGTTGAAACTAAAACCGTAAAAAGAGGACACATTACAAAAGACCTTGATCTAGCTATTTTCTCTGCGAGAAAAAATAATATCCTAGGGCCACTTTTAATCAGTGAAAATTATTTTATTATTGATGTTCTCCGTTTTAACAGAGCCGGGTCCTTAAGAGGCCTTGAAGATGCTTATGATGAAATATATCAACGACTTTCCAAAGAATCAGATATTGTTTTGTTTCAAAAGGTGGTGGATAGTCTTTATGCCGCTTCAAGCGTGTTCATTTCACCAAACATCCAGTTGCAATGATTCGAGTTTTTAGAGCTCTTATCTTGTTTTCTCCTCTGGTTATAATCTTTCCACAGGAAAATGCACAAACTATAGACGGTGTTGCCGCCATTGTTGAAAATACCGTTTTATTAAAAAGTGACTTGGTTCAAATGATCAATATGGTTGCTATCCAGCAACAGATTGACCCAAAAACCAGCCCAGATGCTTTCATGGAACTACAGGAGTCTGTTTTACGGTCTATGGTTGATCAAAAAATTGTTTTAGAAATGGCGGCTCTTGATTCAATATTCGTTGAAGAAAAAGAAGTAAATCAATCCCTTGAACAACAAATCCAAATGTTAATCTCTCAGTCGGGTAGCGAAAAAGAAGCGGAAAAAATGTTGGGGCAGTCTCTTCGATCCTTCCGAAACGAATTTTGGTTTGATATGCAAGATAGAATGATTTCTGAAAGATATCAGCAACAACTATTGAACAATATTTCAGCAACAAGAGACGATATTATTTCTTTTTACAAAACATATCGAGACAGTTTGCCAATTCTTCCCCTAAGAGCAAAAATTAGACACCTTTTGATAAAGGTTTTCCCAAGCGATAGCAGCAAAAAAGAAACAATAAAATTGTTGCTTGAGATTCAAAAAAGAATACTTGGAGGGGAGCCTTTTGGCTCTTTGGCAGAAAAGTATTCTTTAGATCCCAGTAAAAATAGAGGAGGGGACCTCGGGTGGGTAAAGCGAGGGTCCCTAGTTAAAAATTTCGAAACGGTGGCTTTTACCCTTGATCCTGGTGTTGTTAGCGAACCCATAGAAACCGAGCTTGGATATCACATAATAGAAACACTTGAAAAAAAGGGCGAAAAATTAAATGTGCGTCACATTCTTATTGCTCCGGATATCACAAAAAAAGACAACAAAAGAGCCTATGATTTTGCTCTTTCTCTTAAAGATTCTGCCGTTACTTTAAACGAATTCAAAAATTTAATAAAAAAGTATTCTAATGACGATGAAACATCTTCTATCGGAGGGGACCTGGGGTGGATAATTCCCAACACCTATCCTCTTAATGAAATCGGCCAAGCTATAAAATATATTAAAACCAACCAATGCAGCCCTCCTATTAATTCACCATTAGGCTTTCATCTTTTGTGGTTAGAAGGAATACAGCCGGGAGGACAACCAAACTTAAAGGATCACTGGTTAGAAATAGAAGAGATGGCACTTAATAAAAAGAAAATGGATTGGTACAGAAACTGGTTAAATAATGCTAGAGAAAAATTTTTTATTAAAATAGTAAAAAATTAATCTACATACTTATTCACATTTAGTGTTCTTTTTGTGGATAAGTTTATAATATTTTTATTTTTTTGACATTTTTTAGAATATCAACTGTTTTCTTTTTTTACACAATCTTACTCACATAAAGAATTAGTTTATTTAAATACTCTTTTTATAGTATAGCCTACAGATAAATAATTTATTTTTTACTTTTACACTTATATACTATTATAAATAATATAATTTTTTGTATTTAGTAATATTATATATATTAAATATTAAATTTTGTTTTTGCTTAGCAATTTATAACACTTAAATATTCTTTTACATCAATAAAACCGAATAAATTAGGGAACAAATAAAATGCATTATAAAAGAACAACATTTTTTCTAACAACCAGTATATTATTTTTATTTTCTTGTGCTAAAGAAACAATTATAGAAATACCTGTTTCCACAACATCTGATAGTGCTAGAAAATTATATAAAAAAGCCATTTATTTGGATGAACAGGGTCAATGGTTTGAAAAGATTGCATTACTTGATTCTGCAATATTGATAGATCCAAAGTTTGCACTAGCTCATCTAAATTATAATTCTAACGACCCAATAAAACAAAAAGAACATTTACAAAAAGCAGTTGAACTAAAGAATTCTGTTACAAAAAGCGAAAAATTAATTATAGAAACGTTTGAAAATTTTTATTTAAAGAATCTTGATTTTGCTTTAGAAAAAGCAAAAGAGTTAGTTAAAACGCAACCAAACTCTTATGAAGCATATAATACGCTTGGTTTTATTTATAGTGTTAGAGATGAACTTTTAAAAGCAGAAGAAAGCTTTTTAAAAGCAATAAATCTTAATAGTAATAATTATTTTGCACATAGTTTTTTATTTGGACAGCACGTGGAAGTAGGGGATTATTTCTTACTTCCTGAAGAAAAAAGGAATATTGATATAGCATTAAAACATGCTACGGATTTAATTAAAATAAGGCCCAACGCTGGAATGTCTTACCATTTAAAAGCAAACTGTTATAGAAAACAAGGTGAGTTTGATAAGGCCAGGCCTCTTTATGAAAAAGCAATTGAAAAAAGAAAAGGAACGTCATCTGAAGCAAATGCATATCTTGTTTCTGGACATAACTATATGTTTGGTGGAAATTTTGAAACAGCTAGAAAACAATATGACAAGGCTATTAAAGTTTCAAAGCACAATCGGGGTAAGTTTCAATTGGGCAATTATGTAACATGGTCATATCTTTTTAATGATGACTACACAGGGGCGCTGAAAAACATTGATAAAGTCGAAAAAAACCTAAAAGACCTTCTTTTTGAAAAAGAAGCAGAATTAAACAGTCTTGCAGCCATCAACTGGCAGCGATTCTTTTTGTATGCACACTTAGGATCCGAAAAAGAAGCAAAAAAGGCTCTTAATAAAAGTTCAGAATATTGGAAAAGGAGAGCAGAAATTATTAAAGATAAAACAGTTTCAAGAGAAAGCAGAAGAAGAACATCCTATAATAATGCATGGGCAGCGATTCTTTTTGGAAAATATGAATTAGCTAGAAAAAACCTAAAAGAACTAAAAAAAATAAGCAATGAAATAAAAAGCCCAACGGCTCTTTATGGTTATTTTGGTCTTCTTGCAATGACAACCCAGGGAGAAGGAGACCATGAAGCTGCGTTAGAATTCTTTAATAAATCAGACCCGTCTAATACATATTTCCAGTATTATAAAGCTATTGCATTAAAAAGTGCAGGAAAAAGAGAGACAGCAAACCATATTTTTAAAGAAATCTCTTCTACAAACTTTAGTTATTGGCAACTGGGGCTTGTGCGAAGCCGGGCCAAACAACAACTACAACAAGGATAAAAATGAAGTCCACACATTACAAAACAGTTTTATGCCTTGTCCTGACCTTTTTTCTTCATGGTGATTCTTTTGGTCAGCAATCTGTTCAGGATCCCGAGGGAAACTACCTTGTTTGCGAGAAAATGCCAGAAATAGAAGGAGGACTTAAGGCTCTTCAGAAAAAAGTAAGATACCCTTTGCAAGCGAAAGCCATGGGAGTACAGGGTGTTGTTTATGTGCAGTTTATTGTAAACACAGAAGGAGATGTAGAGAACCCCATCGTTATCAGAAAACTGGGTGCTGGATGTGATGAAGAAGCACTCAGGGTTTTGAAAAAAACAAAGTTTTCCCCTGGCTATGATAAAGGGAAAGCGGTTAAAGTAAGATTTACGCTGCCAATAAGGTTCATACTTTGATCTTAAAACGAAACACAACCCTATTATTAGTCTTTATATTTAATTCTTTTGTTAGTGGCAGTAAAACCTTTGATCGGCTTACTGTAAGGGAAGGCCTTTCAGAAAATATTGTACATTCTGTGGCAGATGATAAAAGAGGATTTATCTGGATAGGTACAGACGAAGGACTAAACAGGTATGACGGTTATGAGCCGGTTATTTATAGGTCAAATCCCTTTGATACAACCGCCCTCTCTGGGAACAGGGTTTTTGGTCTTTTTAAAGATTCAGAAGGAGATATTTGGGCGTCGACCGACAAAAGCTTAGACCTGTATAAATATGGTAAAAACACATTTAGAAGACACGCGACCGAAAGTAGACCCGTTTTTGTAACAGAGGATACCCTAGGGAACATTTGGGTAGCTTCAAAACAATCGGGGGTCTTCAAAATTAACAAGATAACTGGAAAAACAAAAAACTATAGATTTAGCCCCCTTGATCCAACGTCAATTTCCAGCAACAACTTTGATGAAAATCAAAAAGCCCCAATTGTTATTGATAAGGACCAGAACCTATGGGTGGGGACTAAAAACGGACTTAACTACTTTCAGAAGAAAAAAGACGTTTTTGTTAGGCTTTTTAGTCTACAGGGTAGCTCCAACAGTTTGTCATCCAACAATATAAACACTCTTTACCTAGCCGGAGAAGACCTTTGGGTCGGCACACCAGCGGGCCTAGACAGGGTAAACACAAAAACAATGACGGTAGAAAGATATGCTGGAGCACAATGGCTGTCGATGGTTGGGATTTATTCTGTCACAAAAATTTTACCATTTAAAAACGGAACGCCAATGAGCGGTTTTTGGTTAGCAACAATTGGCGGACTGGTATATTATGATGAGAACATGACATCGTTCCAGGATGTAATTCATCCGGATATTTTTGGGAGATACGTTGCAGACATGTATGATGACCCCCAGGGCAATCTATGGTTGTCTATACCACAAACAGGAGGCCTAATACATTTTAACACAACAAATTTTTATCTTATGTACGGCTTCACAGATCCGGACCAGGATTTTCAACACATTATAAATGACCCCGTAGACCCGCAATCAATCTCCGGAAATAAAATACACTCAGTCTTTTTTGATCAAAAAGAAAACACGTGGATTGCTACAAACAAAGGAATAAACAAACTAGCCAAAACAAAGAACCTTTTTATGCCATTCTCCGGAAATCAAGATTCTGGTAAAAAAGTTCGCGGAAAAGAGATAAAACATATAGAAACGGATAAAAACAATGAGATCTGGCTATCTCACGAAAACGGACTAGACCACATTAACAACAGCGGCGATGTTCTAGCAAACTATGTTTCGGACCCCACAAATGAAAACTCGCTACTTACAAGAGAAACCGGCGTTTTTGAGATTCTCGCTAATAACGATATATGGGTTGCGTCTGAACACGGGGGCCTAACTATTTTGAATCCAGAGGAAAAATCCTTCTCCCGACATGAGCACGACCCTGAAAAAGAAAAGAGTATTATAGGCGGAAAGATTGAAAGTATATATGAAGACGCCACTGGCACGGTCTGGCTGTCGTCTTTGCGAGGCGTGTGCAGGTATAAAGATAAAGAGTTCAAAAGTTTTTTATATAATCAAGAACTCAGAAATAACCATCTCTCGGGAGTTACAGCCATCCTTGAAGACTCACAGGGTCAGTTTTGGCTAGGAACAGGCGCTAATGGGCTATATCGTGTAAATAAACCAGACATGGTAGAATTAGAGCATTATAAGCTAGACCCAAATGACAGAAATAGCTTTGCATCTAGCGTTGTTCTAACAATCCACGAAGATAAAAACAAAAATCTTTGGATAGGTTCTGGCGGGGAAGGCCTTTTTAAATACAACAGAAATAAGAATAATTTTACAAGAATAACGATTGAGAACGGCCTCCCCAGCAATACAATTGTTTCAATAAAAAATGATAACGATGGTTTTTTATGGATGGGCACACGAAACGGCATTGCAAGACTTAACCCAGACATGGGGTTGATTCAGGGATACAATCGTTCTGATGGGTTGAACAGTAGAATTTTTTATGGTGGTGCGATTGCAGCTGGAAAATATGGAAAAATGTATTTTGGCGGCCCTGCGGGTGCGGTGGTTGTCAATCCCCTGGACATAAAACCAAATTCAGAAAAACCGCTTCTAGCCATTACTGGTATTATTGGTTTTGACAAAAGCAACCTGAAAACAATTGTGGATTTCTCAACCGGAAAAATTGAGATTGATCACAAAACCCAGACTCTTCAAATAGACTTCGTAGGTCTTAGTTTTAACAAATCAGAAAAAAATAATTACAGATATATTCTAGTGAATCAGCAAGAAAACTGGATAGAAAACGGAACCAGCAGGAGAGCGTCTTTTCAGGGCCTGGTTCCGGGAGAATACAAATTTATTTTTATGGCCAGCAACAACGACGGCGTTTGGAGCGAGGAATCTGAGAGGACAACGATTATTGTACGACCTCCAGCATGGAAAACCTGGTGGGCATACTCCGGCTATATTGGCCTTCTAGCAATAACGGCCTTTGGGGCGGTTAGGAAAAGAGACAAAATACAGTTAGCCAGAATCGAACAGATAAGAAGGACAGAAGAGCTTGAAGAAGCACGAAGTTTTCAGCTTAAAATGCTCCCAAAAGAGTGTCCGAAGCTTTTAGATCTTGATATTGCTGCGACAATTGAAACAGCAACGGAGGTTGGTGGGGACTATTACGACTTTTTCCCTCAAAAAAACGATAAAAGTGTATATGTTGTTGTGGGTGACGCAACAGGGCACGGCATGACCGCCGGCATGATGGTTTCGATTACGAAAGCGGGCCTGTATGGAACACAGCCAAACATACCGCCCAATGAGATTTCTTATGGACTAAACAGAGTTATTAAAGCTTTTTCGCTTGGTAAAACGAAGATGGCTATCAGCATAGCCCGGTTTTGGGAAGATAAAGTCGAGTTTACTTCAGCAGCAATGCCGCCAATATATCATTATCATGGCGAAACAGGAAAAACAGATGAGATTTTACTGGAAGGACTTCCGCTGGGCAGTATAAAAGGAGAAACCTACAGCCAGGTTGAAATTGGATTTAAGAAAAAAGATGTTTTTGTCTTTATTTCAGATGGACTGCCGGAAGCAACAAACTTGAGTGAGCAGATGCTTGGATACAAAGCTGTATTAAATTGTGTACGAGAAAACGGAAGTAAATCTGCTGAAGAAATTAAACAGGTTCTTCTAGACATGGGTAAAGCCTGGCTAGGCGACCTAAGAAATCAAGACGATATAACAATCGTTGTAGTTAAAAAGAATTAACTCTTTTAACCGTATTCTGAGCGTGATAATTTTTTGGAAACACATCCGATAAAAAACCCAGGGGAATTGCTATGGTATTAAAAAGCCCAACAGTTGAACTAACAATACCCGTTTTGCCCGACATGGAGCTAGCGGCAACTAAAACTGCAGAAGTTGTTGCAAAACACATGGATTTGAATGAAGAACAAACAGCTGAAATAGGCATGGCTATTATAGAAGCTTGTTTAAACGCATTTGAGCACAGCAAAACCAAAGAACAAGTTGAAATACACTTTAAAATTAAAGATGACCGCCTTGTTATCCAGGTTACCGACAAGGGAAGGGGATTTGATAAGTCAAAAGTAGAGATTCCAAACATTGATGAAAAATTACGATCACATTCCAAACGAGGGTGGGGATTGAAACTAATTGAAGAACTAATGGACAGGGTAACCTTTGAATCATCCGACGAAGGCACAACAGTTACGATGACGAAAAAGAAATAGAAAAAGTATCGGAGGTATCGATGCCAGACTTTAGCTTAAAATCCCGCGATGAAGGCGATATAGTAATCCTAGAAACAAACGGATATCTAAACAACCTTGGCGGGGAAGAGGTTGCAAAAGCCTGCTATAAGAGAATTAATGAGGGCAAGAAAAAATTTCTTTTAAACCTTGAGAACTCTAAGGTTGTTAATAGTATTGGAGTTTCTATTCTAATTGAAATTATTGAGAAGCTACAAGACGTGGACGGACAACTTGCATATTACAATTTAGCGCCGATCGTGGAAAAAACATTTAGCATAATGGGCCTTGTAAAATACTCTTCTATATATGTTTCGGAAGCCGAAGCCATAGAAAAAATGGCCTAAAATATAAATCTTAACCATTTCTTTTTCTTTGGTCGAAACAACCAACGACAAGCTAGATTACTACCTCGCATCTTTACATGAGCTGGGCAATGTTCTTATTAAAGAAGAACAAACTAAAGACATGGGAAGAGGAATACTTAGACTAACGCTGGGAACCATTATGGCGTCGAAAGGCGCCATTTTTCTTTATGATATAAAAAAAGAGATCTTTTATCCGTTGGCAGTTCAGGGCTTTGATGATCCCGGGCCGCTTAACGTCAGCCAAAATCAGGTTGAAAAGCTTAAATATTTTTCCCGGGGACACCTAATTGTTAAAAAGGAAAAGAATGTTTTTTCTAAGGAAATGAATAACTTGTTAAACGTTTTCGATGCAGTAATTATGATACCCCTGTTTCACAGGAACAATCTTTTGGGAGCCGTTGCTGTGGGGAAAAAATTTATGAAAGAAAAATATAGTGAAGCCGACATAAAGATTTTAGAGATTATAGCGAACCACCTAACAAAGGCACTTTTTAATTATCAGCTAATCCAAAATGTTGAAGATAAACGAAATCAGCTTAACCTTAAACTACTGGAGCTTGAAACATTATTTGATATCAGCGTTGCTATTAGCTCTGTTTTGAACGTTAAAGATCTGCGCGAAGAAATATTGTGGCGTGCGACAGGCGTTTTAAACGCATCAAGGGGAATTGTTTTGGTTCCAAAAGAAAACAGCCCAATATTGGAAATCAGTGCATCTTTTAATTGGGATGACGAAAACACGTTGTTATCCAAGAACTTAAAGATGCTTTCAAAAGCCACAAAGGACAAGAAAGGTGTGATATTGACAGCAGCCGACAAAACATCAATCCAAGAAAAACTTGGCGAGAAAGACATTATTATTGTGCCCCTTCAGGCAAAAGATAAAAATTTAGGATTTATGCTTTTGTGCAGCAAAGAAACCAGAACAGGCACAGAGCCATTTAATCAAAACGATATGGATTTGCTCTCAGCACTTTGTAATCAAGCAGCGGTGGCGCTTGACAACGCAAGGCTCTTTAAAAACATAACAGAAGAAAAACAGTTTAATGAAAATATTTTGGACAGTATTGCCACCGGAGTAATCACACTGGACAACTTGGGAGAAATAGACTCTATAAACCAAGCCGGAGTAAAAATATTAAATAAGGAAAAAAAAGAAGTTCTTGGAAACCATTATGTGTTCCTGTTTGAGCGAGACAAAACGATTATTGATGTTATACAAAAAACGGAGATGAAACAAAAACCCCAATCAGAACAAGGCCTTTCTTTTCACACCGTATCGGAAGAAACAATTGTGAATATCTCTGCAGCGCCACGCGTCGACGCAGACAACAATATTCATGGGGTTGTTTTAGCAATTGAGGACATTACCCAAGAAAGTAAGATTAAAAACACATTTAAACGGTATGTATCAAAACAAATTGTTGATCAATTATTAGATAACGATGCAAGCCTGAACCTTGGTGGTGAAAAGAGAATAGTTACAATTCTTTTTACAGATATTCGTGGCTTTACAGCGATGTCAGAAAATATGAAACCAGAAGAAGTTGTTTTCACGCTGAATGAATATTTTTCTGAAATGATAAACATTGTATTTAAGTATAATGGAACTCTTGATAAAATTGTTGGAGATGAGCTTATGATTGTATTCGGTGCCCCCATAATGGGTAACGACGACACACACAGAGCAGTGAAAACAGCGAAGGAAATGATGGTTACCCTAAAAGAACTAAATAAGAAAAGAAAAAAACGCGGCATGTTAGATCTTCATATTGGTATTGGCATAAATTGCGGATCAGTTGTGTCGGGAAACATTGGTTCAAGAGACATGATGGACTACACGGTTATCGGGGATGCTGTAAATCTTGGTGCACGGCTTTGTTCAAACGCAGCACCCGGTGAAATACTCGCGTCAGAAACAGTTTATAATAATACAAAAAACACGTTTTTGTATGAAAAACTAGACTCAATTTTTGTTAAAGGAAAAAAAGAAAAGGTAAAAATATATCGGGTAAACTAACTATTAATAAACTCTTTAAAATAAGGCTTTTTAATAATGTGCACCCTATAAAGCCTTTTAAAAAAAGACGAATTTTGGTAGCTTCCGAGGTAGGAGATATCTAGAAAAACCAATTCTTCTACCACCTAAATTAAGCAAGGTGAACAATGAAATTTTCCACATCCAAAACCGAACTTCAACAAGCCTTTCAGAAACTCTCTAAAGCATCTCCCGTCCGATCAACCCTGCCCATTTTAGGGTGTGTATTAGTAGCGTCTTCTGATGAAAAAACCATATTTCGCACTACTGACTTAGAATTAACCATCGAATTGGAAGTTCCCGTAAGCCTGGAAAAAGCTGGATCCGTTGCTATTCCGATCAGGCAATTATTGGACATTACAAACGAACTACCGGAAACAAGAATTTCCATTAGCGCAGATGATAGAAACAGGGTGGAAATACAGACAGAAATGGGAACATATGATTTAATGGGCAAGCCAGCCGATGAATTTCCTGCGACCCCAGAGACAAATCAGACAAAAGAGCTTTCTTTACAAGCAAAAACGTTAAAAAACATTATTGACACAACGCTTTTTGCCGTAAGCAAAGATGATTTGAAGCCAGCTCTCACCGGCGTGCTATTTCGCTTTGCCCAAAAAAATCTTATTGTGGTTTCAACGGATGGCCACCGCCTTGTTAGGTACAAGGAAAAAGATCCGGGTTCCATTGGTTTTTCCGGTGACATCATTGCACCGCGAAAGTTCCTTTCTTATTTGTCAACTCAATTATCAGCAGGCGATATAAACATTTCAATTGGCGAAAACTACATAACCACAAGAATGAATCAAGACACAGTTATAACACGCACTGTGGGCGAAAGATTTCCAGATTATGAAAGCGTGATCCCCAAAGATAATGAAAAGTTGCTTAAAGCAGACAAAGAAAGTCTTCTTGGTGCAATTCGAAGAGTTTCAATATTTTCAAATCGGGCGACACACCAAGTTGCAATGAGTCTTTCAAGCGAGAGATGTGTTGTTACAACCGAGGATCCAGAGACGTCTTCGAAAGCCCAGGAAGAATTACCAGCTGAATATAATGGAGACGATCTTGTTATTGGCTACAATGCTGAATATTTACAGGATGTTATAAAACACATAAAAGGTAAAACAGTATTTGCTCGATTTAATACACCTATTAGTGCGACTCTGTTCAACTTAGAAGACAACACTGAAGACAATGATGGCGAAAACCTTATGCTGTTAATGCCTATACGCCTGAATGGCTGAATTTACGGCTGTTTTTTAACGCCCATGTCTTTAGGCAGCCTGGAAATGATTTCTTTTAGGAATCACGCTCACACAATTTTGGAATTTGACAAAGGTATTACGGTGATTTGGGGCGAAAATGGATCAGGTAAAACAACGGTGTTAGAAGCCATTCATAGCCTATCTTTCGGAAAAAGCTTTCGAACGTCAAAACGAAGGGAATTAATTAAAGACGGATCAACTCGGCTTATTGTATCGGGCCTTTTTAAGTCCAATGGTAACGATGAAAAAGTTTCTCTTTTACAAAGCCAAAAAGGGGAAAGAAAAATAAAGATAAATAAAAACCCCGTATACAACAGGAAAGATCTTATTGGACGAAATAATATAGTGGTGCTGTCTCCGGAGGAAGAGGTTGTTACCAGCGGACCTCCATCAGCGCGCAGAAAGTTTTTTGACAAAATGTTTTCTGTTATTTCCCGTGATTATGTAGACACACTAATTATGTATAATCGTTTGTTGAAACAACGAAACAAGGCCCTAAGAAAAAACACCAATAAACAAAAAGCCCTAAATGAAATAACTGTCTGGGATGAACCTCTTTCAGATACCGGACATCGGCTTTGGAAGCTCCGTAAAGAAATGTTATATGAATACTGTGAGCGTCTCGAGTTAATATCAAGACAATATGATAAAGAAATAACCCTGTCATTATTATTTGAAAAGAAGGTGCCCACCCCACCCATTTACAGAAAGATGCTTAACAAATCATTGCAAAAAGACAGGATTATAAAACACACATCTTTTGGGCCTCATCGAGATGATATATCTTTTTATTGGAATTCACGAAATTTGAGAAACTATGGATCTCAAGGAGAACATAAATTAGCGCTTGTTATTTTAAAACTCGCTGAACTACTTATTATTTTGGAGAAAACAAAAACCCTCCCGATTTTCTTAATAGATGATTTGTTTGCCAAGATAGACAGAGGAAGAAGCAAAAGAATAATTTCCCTTTTGCAGGAAATAAAAGATAGCACGGGCGATCCGATACAAACAATTGTAACCACAACGGATTTATTAACCTTAACAGATAGCGGTATTCAACTTGAAAATGGAAACACACGAACATATCACCTGGAAAGAGGATGCAGCATATAAGCAACGCTATAGAAAAATTATTACGTAAAATGGGTCTTGAGAAGGGGGTGATGCAACAAAACGCGCTACTTCTTTGGGCAGACATTGTTGGTGATAGTGTGGCGGAAAACACCGAGGCAGAAAGGATAGATCACGGCGTTCTCATGGTAAAAACATCAACACCAGTCTGGCGCCAGGAACTTCAATTTCAAAAAAAGGACATTGTAAAAAAGCTTAATAAAAAGCTTGGAAAAAACATCATAAAGGATATTCGATTTGTATGAATCAGGAAACACAAACCCAAGAATATAGTGCTAAAAGTATAAAGGTCTTAGAGGGGCTAGAGGCGGTTCGCAAACGGCCGGCAATGTATATTGGGGACCTCGGTAAACGAGGGCTTCATCACTTGGTATATGAGGTCGTGGACAACTCTATTGATGAGGCCATGGCTGGCTATTGTACTAAAATAATCGTTGTTTTTAATGGTGATGGTTCCATAACCGTGGAAGATAATGGCCGCGGGATTCCGGTGGATCTGCATAAAGAAGAAAAAAAACCAGCCGTAGAGGTGGTTATGACCACGCTTCATGCTGGTGGGAAATTTGATAAGGACTCTTATAAGGTTTCAGGCGGACTGCACGGGGTTGGAGTATCGGTGGTTAATGCATTGTCGGAGTGGCTATGGGTTGAGGTTAAGCGTGATGGGAAAGTATATAAACAGGATTATAAAATTGGTGTGACCCAGAGCAAACTAAAGGAAACTGGAAAAACAAAGAAATCCGGCACCAGGGTCTGTTTCTATCCCGATAAATTGGTTTTTATGACCATTAGTTTTGAATACGATATTATTGCTGATCGCTTACGGGAGCTGGCCTATTTAAACAAGGGGCTGGAAATAGTATTAAAAGATAAGCGTAGCCCTGAAGGTGATTCGGATTCTTTTAAATTTAAAGGAGGGTTGAGTGATTTTGTCAAATTTTTGGACGAACACAATAACCCCCTTCATAATAAAGTGGTTACTGTAAACAAAGAAAATGGAGTTGTCCCGGTGGACGTAGCCCTGCGCTATAGCAACACCTATACCGAAAACATCCTGACCTTTGTGAATAATATCAACACCATTGAAGGAGGCACCCATCTGTCCGGATTTCGATCTGCACTGACCCGGGCGATGAACAACCATGCGATCAAGAACAATCTTATCAAGGCAAGGAAAAGTGAAAAAATCAACCTTTCAGGGGAAGACTTTCGCGAGGGCCTTACAGCCATCCTCAGTGTTAAGGTATCAGAACCTCAATTTGAAGGACAAACAAAAACAAAGTTGGGCAATGGTGACGTTAAAGGTATTGTTGATAAGATCGTCTATGAAGGAATTTTGGATTTCCTTGAACAAAACCCATCCATTGGCCGTCGGATTATTGAGAAAGCGTTACTGGCGGCCCGCAGCAGATCAGCTGCCCGCAAGGCCCGGGAGCTAATTCGTAGAAAGAGCGCACTAGGCGGCTCATCACTTCCGGGAAAATTAGCAGATTGTTCGAATAGAGACCCGGCGTTTTGTGAATTGTATCTGGTTGAGGGGGACTCTGCCGGAGGCTCAGCCAAACAGGGACGTGATCGCCGCACCCAAGCAATCCTGCCCCTGCGCGGGAAGGTCATTAATTCTGAAAAAGCCAGGATAGACAAACTTTTGTCCAACAATGAGATCCAGTCTATGATAACAGCCCTGGGTGCTGGGTTTGGAGGCTCTGATGAAGACAGCGGTGAAAGAGTAGCTGGCGATTTTGATATTAAAAAACTCCGTTATAATAAGATAATCATTATGACTGATGCGGATGTGGACGGTTCTCATATAAGAACTCTGTTGTTAACTTTCTTTTTCCGCCGCATGCCGGAATTGATCTACAACGGTCATTTATATCTGGCGCTACCGCCCCTGTACCGCCTGTATCAGGGCAGGAAAGAAGCATATGTTTATGATGACAACGAACGGGACCTGACCATTGAGCGCATGCGGAAAGAGAATAAGACCGTAAAAGTAAGTGTGCAGAGATATAAAGGACTGGGTGAAATGAACCCGGGACAGCTGTGGGAAACCACAATGGACCCAGAAAAGCGCACCCTGCTTCAGGTGACCGTTGATGACGCTGTCCGCGCCGCAGAAACCTTTCAGAACTTAATGGGACATGATGTGGAAGCGCGCCGCTCTTTTATTGAGCAGAATGCTAAATTTGTTGTTAACCTAGACGTGTAAACCGTAAAAGAAATTATATATGGTCGATTTCAATAGAGACAACACTATGCCCCGGGATATTATTGATGAAATGCGGGAAAGCTATCTCAATTACTCCATGTCGGTGATCGTATCTAGGGCTCTGCCCGATGTTCGTGACGGTTTAAAACCAGTTCATCGTCGCATTTTATTTGGTATGAGCGAACTTGGTTCTCACTGGAATAGACCCTATAAAAAATCTGCTCGAATTGTTGGTGATGTGCTGGGAAAATATCACCCTCACGGTGATAAATCTGTCTATGATGCCCTGGTGCGCATGGCTCAGGGTTTTTCTATGCGCTATGAACTGGTAGATGGCCAGGGCAACTTTGGCTCTATTGATGGAGACAACGCAGCGGCCATGCGCTATACGGAATCGCGGATGACAAAACTTTCTGGCGAAATGCTTAAAGACCTTGAAAAAGGCACAGTTGACTGGGCGCCGAATTTTGATGAAACCTTAAAAGAGCCAAGAGTGTTGCCATCGGTGGTTCCGGCCCTGTTGATCAATGGTTCAGAAGGAATTGCGGTGGGTATGGCCACGAAAATTCCGCCGCACAACTTGATCGAGATTATCAATGGGCTGGTGGCACTCATTGATGATAAAGACCTGACCGTTGATGGACTAATGCAGCACATCAAAGGACCCGATTTTCCAACGGCAGGATTGATCCTGGGCATAGATGGATTAAAACAGGCCTATGAAACCGGCCGCGGTAAAATTAAAATGCGGGCCCGCGCCCATATTGAAAACTTAAAAAGCGGCAAAGACAATATTGTCATCACCGAGGTGCCTTATCAGGTTAACAAAGCCAATCTGGTAGAAAAGATTGCCGATCTGGTCCGGAACAAAAAAGTAACGGGAATTTCTGATCTTAGAGACGAGTCTGATAAGGACGGTATTCGGGTGGTGATCGAGACTAAACGCGATGCAGTCCCAGAAGTGATCCTGAACCAGCTGTATAAACACACCCAACTCCAGGATACATTCGGTATTATTTTGCTGGCCCTGGTAAATAGCGTTCCCAAAATCATGTCTCTGGTCGAGGTTTTAAACCACTTTATTGAATTTCGCCACGATATTGTGGTCCGCAGAACAATTTTTGAACTTAAAGAGGCAGAAGCTCGAGCGCACATCTTGGAAGGATTGAAGATTGCCCTAGATAATATAGATAATGTTATAAAAATTATCCGCAGTAGTAAAGATCCAGTACAAGCAAAAGAAGGTTTAATGAATTCATTTAACTTGTCAGAAAAACAATCCCAGGCCATCTTAGAGATGCGTCTGCAGAAACTCACCGGCCTGGAAGTAGAAAAAGTCGTCCAAGAGTATAAAGAACTTATCCAGCTAATTTCCCACTTAAAGAGTATACTGGAAAGTAAGATTCAGCGGATGGATATCATTAAATCTGAATTGATGGAAATTCGCAATAATTATGGTGACGAACGCCGGACAGAAATAATCCCGGTCAACAGTGATTTCTCTATGGAAGATATGATTGCCGAGGAAGAAGTGGTGCTGACCATTACCCATCAGGGATATATTAAGAGGACAGCACTAAACACATACCGGACTCAGCGCCGGGGAGGTCGGGGAGTACAGGGTGCGACCAGTAAAGAAAAAGATTTTGTGGAACACCTTTTCATTGCCAACACCCACAACTACATGCTGTTCTTTACCGACCGCGGCAAGTGTTATTGGCTTAAAGTTTATGATATCCCTCAGGGCGGCCGGGCTACCCGGGGCCGGGCTATTGTGAACCTGATCGGTTGTGAACCGGGTGAACGGGTTGAGGCGTTTGTGAGCGTTAAAGAATTTGACGATAGTCATTATATAGTCATGGCCACCCGGAAGGGAGCTATAAAGAAAACAGTTTTGTCAGCCTATGGTAACCCACGCAAGGGCGGTATATACGCCATTGATATTCGCGATGGAGATAAATTGATTGAAGCCCGCATCACCAATGGCGAAAATGACATTCTGATTGGCACAAGAGCAGGGAAATCGATCCGCTTTTCAGAAAAGGACGTACGGTCCAGCGGTCGCAAAACGATGGGTGTGAAAGGCATTGCTCTCAGTGCTAAAGATGATCAGGTGGTTGGTATGCTGGTTGTAAAGAGAGAAGGAACCATTCTGGTGGCAACGGAAAAAGGCTATGGCAAGCGGACGGACGTGATCCAGTACCGAACCCAGAAAAGAGGAGGCAAGGGCGTGCTGACCATGCGTTGCACTGATAAGACCGGTAAGATGGTTAAAATCATGGAAGTAGTGGATTCGGACGATCTGATCGTTATCACTAATGCGGGGGTGTTGATGCGGCAGCCAATGAGCGAAATTCGCACGATCGGCCGAGTCACCCAGGGCGTGCGCCTGGTGAAACTGGATGACGGCAGCAGTATCGCTTCGATCACCCGGGTAATGCACGAAGATGAAGCCAGTAAAGAAGTAACACCGGCAGAACCTGAGCCAGAAAACCCGATCAGCTTAAACGGTGATTCGTGATAATAGCGGACAACCTGCGGGATGTCCGCCGCCGCATTGAATCAGCAAAAGAACGGAAAAGCACCGATCAGGCCGTACAGGTTGTAGCCGTAACCAAAACCCACCCCTTCGCCGTGATCAGGGAATGCTATAAAGCAGGTATTGTATCTATTGGTGAAAACAGAATACAGGAAGCCTCCGAAAAATTCCAGAATTTTTCTGGTTTTCCTAGGATTACAAAAAGATTCATTGGACACTTACAAACCAACAAAGTAAAAAAATGTTTAGACCTTTTTGATACAATAGATTCTGTTGATTCAATAAAACTGGCAAGGAAAATTAGTAATTTAGCCGAATCCCTTGGTAAAACACTTCCAGTGTTACTGGAAGTAAACACCACAAAAGAAAAGCAAAAACACGGTTTTCTTTCAGACCAATTAGAAGAAATGATTTCCTGTGTAGCTTTCCCAGGGATTAATGTTCGGGGGTTAATGACTATTGGACCGGTAACAAGAAAAAAAAACGAAACTCGGCGATCGTTTATTATTCTTCGGGAAGTAAAAGAAAGGCTTAATAATAAACTAAAGGAAAAAAAAGTAACAGAATTATCTATGGGAATGAGTAGAGATTTTGAGATTGCAATAGAAGAGGGTTCTACCATGATCAGGCTCGGAACTGTTTTATTAGGGCCAAGATGCAAACTCTGAGAGCAGTTTACTTGTGTCTACCACCGGAAATATACGGGCTGGATCAAGCCTGTGATCAGAAAACCGAAACCCATTTTATATCAAAAGAAAACAATGTTTTATTTTTATGGTCGGCAGAATTTTCTGCAGGAGCAATATCTCCCAGATCATTCAATCATCTGAAAGATAAATTTTTTATTTCAGAGATTACTATCTTTGACCGGATTAAAGGAATTAATGAAAATGTATCGATAAAAGATCATATAAACCGCTCAGGGTTAAATTTTCTTAGCAGTAAAACTCCGTTTAAAAATCGCCCTATGTTTCCCGATATGTCCAAGATATATCACCCGATCAAAGGATTAAGAACTGTTATAGTTCACACGGTTGGTCCGGAAAAATTCCAAAAAACAACCATTAACAATGTCATTATATCAGAAGCTGTTGCTCTAATTGCGCCGGTATGGCATTATATTGGTGTTCGGGTTAGCGCCAAGGGAATCAGTTATGTTGAAAAACGGAAAAGAAACAGGGAATAAACCGGGTCCAGTCAAGGGTTTTTTTACTTTTCTGAATTACTAGTAACCCGTCGATATGTATAAGATAATACTGCTGAAATAATAGAAACTACAACCGCATAAACCAGAACGGTTCATAAACATACTGCCGTATCGATCGACCAATAATACTTGTATAAACCCAGCCAGAAAGCCAGAGCGCAATTAGAACAGGAAGAACCAAGGTAAAGATTATATCTAGAATAGCAAAAACAAAAATCAATGCAAAAGGCATAATAATCGCGATACTGATTAATGGGTGATTCAACATGAGCGTTTGAAGTCTATTCATGTTTTCTTTCCTCAATAATCATGTAATACTTAATTAAGAGTCATATTGGCATATATTAGGTAACATCGGCAAGCTCTCGGGAAATATCTACCCCGAGCCGAACATTGTTTAATGCTAAAGCAATATTTGTCTTCAAACTGTGACCATCATTACTACGAGCAACCAAATCCAAAAGAAAAGGAGTAATTTCTTTTCCTCTAAGTCCCTTTTTTTCTACATCTTTCAGCGCATTCGTAATAATTGGCTCTATGTCTTTTCTGGGAATCTCTTGGTTCCAAGGCACGGGGTTTCCCACTAGGAGAGCCCCAGTTAGACCAATTTCTTTGTTTTTTTTGTATAGTTCTGCGATCTCTTGGGGACTATTGGTCCGATGGGGAATTTCTAGCCCTGAATCCACTGAGTAAAAAGCGGGAAAAATATTAGTTTTGTATCCAACTAAACAAACTCCGAGTGTTTCTAATATTTCCACAGTCTTGGGTAGATCTAGGATCGCTTTTGCTCCCGAAGAAACAACAACGATAGGAATTTCTTTTAGGGCTGTTAAATCTTGGGACACATCAAAAGAATGTTCAACTCCCCGATGTACTCCACCAATCCCGCCAGTAGCAAAAACTTGTATTCCCGCCATTTGTGCAATATGCATAGTTGCGCTTACGGTTGTAGCCCCGTTCCACTTTTCAATTGATGCAACCCCCAGCTCTCTACGGGACACTTTTTGGATGGAGCTATGATGTGTAATGAATTTCAACTGAGCTTCATTGAGCCCAACGTGAGGAACCCCGTCTATTATGGCAATAGTGGCCGGCACCACGCTTAGTTCTCGACACAATGTTTCAGCCTTTAGTGCAAAGTCAAAGCTTTCAGGATAAGGCATTCCGTGAGCGATGATAGTGGACTCCATTGCTAGCAGCGGCTGTTTCTTCCTCAGCGCTGTTTGAACAGACACTGATAAATTAAGATTCATTGGGTAAATATAGAGCAATAGGCACAGTTAAGAACCGTTAATTTCGTTGCTTTATTATGATTAATAGATTGATAAAAATAGATCCCAGGAAAATTGGTCTTTCACCTCGATCTGAAATCCTATCTAATGCCAAACTGCAGTATTATATTGTAAAAGATCGCAAAAGCCGGATCATCATGAAAGATGGTCACCAAATCCTACACCAAGCAAATATAATTAGGCGACGCATCCCAGGTGTTGTAATAACTCTGGCCACATCTGCTCCGGTGTGCAGAAAGACCGAAGCCTTTTTAGGAAAAAACGGTATCAACATCCTGTCGCTGGCTGATTTGCTAGCATAGATAAAAATGATAAAAAGGTACCTGTTCCATCAGAATAAAAAAATTTCTCGAGAAGTTTTTATATTGGCTTGGCCGGTAATTTTTAGCAACCTGAGCCGGGTTTTTATGAGCGTGGTGGATGTCGCAATGGTGGGACATTTAGGTCCAGCTGCACTGGCAGCCACGGGAATGGGAGCTATGCTATTTTGGGGCGCACTAAGTTTTATGCTGGGCGTACGTACAGCTGTACAGACATTGTCTGCCCGGCGCCTAGGGCAAAAGCTTTTTCACGAGTGCGGTATAGCGTTTAATAATGGTGTTGTCTTGGCTTTGGTTTTCGGAACACCAATTTCTGTGGTTGGCTGGATCCTTGCTGGGAAGTTTGTCCCCTTTTTCATTGCTGATCCCATAGCAACCGGTTTGGCTGTTGATTACGCATCCATTATCTTTCTTAGTTTGATCTTTTCTTCACTCAGTTTTGTTTTCCAGGGGTTTTACACCGGGATAGAGAAAACCAGACTGCATATGAATGTGACTGTTTTCAGCAATTGTTTAAATGTGTACTTAAATATAGGACTGATCTATGGTACTGTGGGCATTAGAGAGTTTCTGCAGAATAAACTCCCTGCTCTTGAGTGGTTTCACCTATTCTGGGCCTGGATGGACTTTCCTGCGCTGGGTGTTCCCGGGGCAGCAATTGCCACTGTTATCGCATCTGCGTGGATGACAGCACACTATAGTCTTTATCTGTTCGCACCGTCCATTCGCACCAAGTTTCAAACAATTGGTTTTTCCTTGGATATGGTCATGATGAAAAGGCAAATCGAGTTGGCTTTGCCCCAAGGTGCTCAGGAAGTTGCTATTGCTGTTGGATGGTCTTTTTTTTATAAGATCATGGGAATTATCGGACTGATCGAACTAGCCGCCACAGAGCTGGTGTTTACTATCATGCATGCATCTTTTATGCCGGCGATCGGCGTGGGGCAGGCCTGTGCGACCCTAGTGAGTAAATATATGGGTGAAAAGAGAATTGATCTTGCATCATCCAGTATAGCCGAGTCCCTCCGTTTGGCTGAGTATATCATGGGCTCTATGGGTATTCTTTTTATATTGTTTCCACATTTTTTTCTATCTTTTTTTACAACGGATCCAGATGTAATAACTATGGGTGTGTTTGGCCTGCGGGTGTTGGGTTTTTTGCAGTTTGTTGACGCATTCGGTATAACGCTCTGGTTTGCATTATCAGGGGCTGGTAACACCTTTTTCCCGGCCGTGGTAGAGTCTGCTCTCGTATGGGGGCTGATGCTGCCCGCCAGTTGGTTTTTTGGTGTTTTCCTGGATGCAGGATTCCATGGTCCGTGGCTGGTGTTTCCTTTTTATATGGTTATTTTTGCCGCGGTCATGATCTGGAAAATCGGGAAAGGAGACTGGAAAGAGATACAAGTGTAATTTTGAAACTGTAGTAAATTCTAGTTTATCATTAAGCTGATATTATTTTTTAAAAATGGCAAATGTTTATAAAGATTCCGATCCTCAAGAAACACGGGAATGGATCGAATCTATTGAAGACGCTCTAGAAGAAAATGGATTCGAACGCACCCGTTTTCTTTTGGAAGAACTCATAGATTATGCTCAGGCAAAAGGTGCCCGACTACCGTTTAATACCAACACCCCGTTTATTAATACTATTCATCTTGAGCAGCAGCCAGAATTCCCAGGAAACCGTGATCTTGAGCGTAGAATTAAATCCCTTGTTCGCTGGAATGCCATGGCAATGGTTGTTCGGGCCAATAATGAAACCCACGGAATTGGTGGGCACATCTCCACGTATGCGTCTGCGGCAAACCTGTATGAAATAGGGTACAACCATTTTTTTAAAGGTCCAAACCATCCCAATGGAGCGGATTTGGTATTTTTTCAGGGGCACGCATCCCCTGGTATGTACGCACGGGCGTTTTTGGAAGGACGCCTGAGTGAAGAACAGCTGGGGAACTTTCGTCGGGAGCTGGCCCCTGGAGGGGGCCTTTCTTCATATCCCCACCCATGGTTGATGCCAGATTTTTGGCAGTTTGCTACCGTATCCATGGGCTTGGCACCCCTCATGGCCCTCTATCAGGCTCGGTTTTTACATTATCTCGTGGATCGTAATATTATTGAAGATACGGGACGAAAGGTATGGGCTTTTCTTGGTGATGGAGAAATGGATGAGCCGGAATCAAAAGGAACTATTACTCTAGCCGCTAGGGAAGAATTGGACAACCTTATTTTTGTTATCAATTGTAATCTGCAGCGTCTGGATGGGCCGGTTCGTGGAAATGGAAGCATTATTCAGGAATTGGAAGGAGCATTTCGAGGTGCTGGATGGAATGTGATTAAAGTAATCTGGGGTTCAGATTGGGATGACCTTTTTGAAAATGATAGTAGTGGGAAATTACGCCAGCGGCTCGAAGAAGTTGTTGATGGGGAATTGCTTAAATACGTGGTCGAAGGTGGTGCATACCTGCGGGAACATTTTTTTGGAAAATATCCAGAACTGCTTGAGCTGGTATCCCATATAAGCGATGATGATCTGATCAGAATAAAACTAGGGGGTCATGATCCGGTAAAAGTTTACGCTGCCTATGCCGAAGCCGTGGCACACAAGGGCCAGCCCACAGTGATCTTAGCCCGAACCATTAAAGGATATGGTATGGGTGAAGCGGGCGAAGGCCGAAACATTACTCACCAACAGAAAAGACTTAATGAAAAGGAGCTACTTCATTTTCGTGATAGGTTTGATATAAAACTTTCCGATGATGAAGCTATACAGGCGCCCTTTTACAAACCGGAAGAAAATAGTCAAGAGATGCATTACTTGAAATCTCGCCGCGAAGAATTGGGTGGATATATTCCAGTCCGTATTGTTCGGGATATAAAAATGGATATTCCTGATATATCCATTTTTCAAGAATTGCTTGACGGTACTGGAGACCGCTCTATTTCTACAACCATGTCATTCGTCCGGTTGATTACCATTCTTTGCCGGGATGAAATGATTGGAAAAAATATTGTACCTATTATCCCGGATGAAGCGCGGACATTTGGGATGGATCCGCTCTTTCGTCAGTTGGGAATATATTCGCATAAAGGACAATTATACGACCCGGTAGACTCAGATCAGTTTCTCTATTACAAGGAAGCAGTTGATGGTCAGATATTTGAGGAAGGCATCAATGAAGCAGGGGCAATGTCATCATTTATTGCTGCTGGGATGTCCTATCACACCCATGGAATAAATATGATCCCTTTTTATATTTATTATTCAATGTTCGGTTTTCAGCGGGTTTGGGATTTTATCTGGGCTGCCGGCGACATGCGCGTGCGCGGGTTTCTATTGGGCGGCACTGCCGGGCGCACAACGCTTAACGGTGAAGGCTTGCAGCACCAAGATGGCCACAGTCACATGGCTGCAGCGGTTACTCCAAATATTAGAGCCTATGATCTGGCCTATGCCCATGAGATAGCGGTTGTTATCCATCATGGGATAAAAGAAATGTTTCAGGAACATAAAGACGTGATCTATTATATTACCCTGGAGAATGAAAACTATGTTCACCCTCCCCAGCCAGCCAATGTGGATAAAGACATTATTAAGGGATTGTATAAAATCCGCGCTACAGAAAAACCGCTTCTACGGCTTTTAGGCAGTGGGCCGCTTATGGGTGAAGTATTAGCTGCTGCGGAATTATTGAAGGATGACTGGGATATAGAACCTGGCATCTGGAATGTTACATCCTTTAGTGAACTACGGCGCGAAGCGGAAGATGTCGAGCGGTGGAATCTAATCCATCCGGATAAAAAGTTGCGCAAATCCCATCTTGAACTATCCCTGAGCAAGCATCGGGTTCCTACGGTGGCCGTATCAGACTATGTTAAAATGTTGGCAGAACAGATCGCACCCTATGTGCCGGGACCTTATTATGCTCTGGGCACAGATGGGTTTGGTCGCAGTGATACCCGCGCAAACCTTCGGCATTTTTTTGAAGTGGACCGTTATTATATTGTCTTGACAGGTGTACGTGCTTTGGCATTGGATGGAAAATTGGATATGAATGTTGTGCACCAGGTCATGGATAAATATAATATTGATCCCAATAAACCAAGTCCAATTACAGTTTAGGAAATGATTAAAGAAATTCTCCTTCCTGATCTTGGCGAAGGAATAGAGTCTGCAGATGTGAGCGAAGTAATGATTGCACCCGGAGACACCCTTGCGCTCGGTGAAATTATTTTGGTGTTAGAGTCTGAAAAGGCATCCATGGAGATTCCATCAGAAAAAGCAGGTAAAGTACAAAAGGTGTTTGTCGCAGCAGGTGACCAAATAAAGCCCGGGGAAATCCTGATTATAATGGATGTTGTTAGCAAAGCTTCTGAAAAAAAAGACAAAGTAAAGCCTAAACAAAAAATTAGGCAAGAATCAGATAAAACAACAAAAAGAACCACACGCCCCGAAACTGAAAAAAAAGAATTCCATCGAAAACAACCTTTTGCTAGTCCGGGAGTTAGAAAACTAGCAAGAGAACTTCAAATTAATTTGGTGATTGTTAACGGAACCGGGCTCAAAGGCCGGGTCACCAAGAATGATCTGCACGAGTATATTAAAACTCAAATGTCTAAATCGTCGGAAAAAATACTGGCAGAAAAAACACCTAAAATTGATTTTTCACAATGGGGTAATATAGAACATCGACCCCTGAATAAAATTAAGCAGATTACTGGTGAACGCCTTCAGCGGGCCTGGCAGACTATACCTCATGTAACCCAGTTTGAACAGGCAGATATTTCAAAGATTGATGCCGCTAGAAAAGCTTTGAAAATGGAGAACTCTGAGAAAAAAATAAAAGTGACCTTTCTACCTTTTATTATACAGGCTGCCGTAACAGCCTTGAAGGAATTTCCAGAATTTAATAGTTCTCTTGATCATACCAGTAAAAACCTGATTATAAAAAAATATTATCATTTTGGGATTGCTATCGACACCCCCGCTGGTTTAAAAGTTCCAGTGATAGATAATGTAGATAAAAAATCATTACTTAATCTCTCGGTCGAGCTGATGGACATCAGTTTGAGGGCAAGGGAAAACAAACTAAAGCCCAAAGAATTAAAAGGAGCATCTTTTACCATATCAAGTCTTGGTGGAATTGGAGGAACATATTTCACTCCTATTATAAATCCGCCGGAAGTTGCCATTTTAGGAATATCTAGAAGCAAGTGGAAACCCACTTACGATCCCCGGATGAAGGAAATAATTCCTAAATATGTTATGCCTTTTTCCTTGTCCTATGATCACCGGGTTATTGATGGTGTTGCTGCTGCCGCCTTTACAACCAGGTTTGCAGAGATTTTATTTGATGGATCTACATTTAAAAAGTAGCCAAGTGATTAATTATTAATGGTAAAAAAGAAACATGTTAATGTGGCAGTAATTGGTGCTGGCCCGGGCGGATATACCGCTGCTTTTCGTGCTGCAGACCTAGGGAAAGATGTACTTCTTATTGATCGAGAACCGGCCCTGGGCGGTGTGTGTCTAAACCGGGGCTGTATTCCTTCCAAAGCCCTGTTGCATATTGCTCGGGTTATGGAAGAAACTTGTTCTCTTGAAAAAATGGGGGTCTCCTTTGGTAGCCCGGAGATAAATATAGATTCTGTCCGCGAATGGAAAGATCAAATAATTACTAAACTGAACGATGGAATTTCCCAAATGGCCAAGGCTAGAAAGGTAAAAACCCTTCGAGGAGAAGCTGTATTTAAATCTAATTCCGAACTGGCCGTTTTGGCGGGATCTAAAGAAACACCCATTTCCTTTGATCATTGCATCATTGCTGCGGGCTCAGTTTCTGCATCCATTCCGGGAATTTCCATGGACCATCCCAATATTTTAAATTCACGAACAGCATTGGATTTAGAAAAAGTTCCAGAAACTTTGTTGGTCATTGGTGGTGGTTATATCGGTTTAGAAATGGGTACGGTTTACCGTGCCCTAGGGTCTAAAATCAGTGTAGCGGAATTTATGCCCGACTTACTCCCCGGCGCTGACCCCGATCTAGTTACTCCATTGTACCGCAGGCTAAATAAGCAATTTGAAGAAATAGCACTATCAACAAAAATAATTAACATAGAGCCTTCAAAAAAAGACAGCCTGAAGGTTTTTATCGAAAAGGATGGAAAGTCTTTTTCCAAGGAGTATCAGCAAGTATTAATAGCCGTGGGCCGTCGACCCAACACAGATAAACTTGGGCTCGAAAACACAGATATTGAAATTAACGAACAAAATTTTATCATGGTTGATCAAACACAAAAAACATCGGTAGACAACATCTTTGCTATTGGGGATATTGCTGGAAGTCCCATGCTAGCCCACAAAGCAACCCACGAAGGGAAAGTAGCTGCGGAAGTAATTGCCGGACTGTCGTCTAAATTTGATGCTAGAGCCATTCCTGCAGTAATCTTTACTGACCCTGAAATCGCCTGGGCTGGTTTAACAGAAACAGATGCAAAGAAAAATTCTATTCCGTACGAAAAAAGCGAGTTTCCCTGGGCAGCAAGCGGGAAATCTTTAGCTATAGGCCGAAAAGATGGAAAAACGAAAATTCTCTTTGACCCAATCTCTAAACAAATACTTGGTGTTGGAATGGTGGGGCCAAATGCAGGAGACTTGATTTCGGAAGGTGTTTTAGCAATTGAAATGGGTTCTGATTCTGATGACATAGGCCTGACTGTACATCCTCACCCCACTTTAAGTGAAACTTTTTCCAATGCAGCGGAGGTTTTTGCCGGCACAGTTACAGATATATATGTACCGAAGAAGAAAGGATAATCACAAATGAGACTAATGAATTTTTTTTCTTTCATTATTGTTCCTTTCCTGATTGCTCAGGAACCACCTCCCTTAACGGGGGCGGGAGCACCAAAATTAGGTTCTGTTCCGCCGGCCATAAAACCGATGGAAGAAGCCCTGAAGAATAAAAAGGAAATCCCGGGCCTGATTACTCTGTATCAGGATACCAGCAATGGGAAAATGTATTTGCTTCTGAAAAACGACCAGTTGAACCATGAATATGTTTATTTCGTTCATGGTTTGGATGGTCAATTAGATGCTGGTGTCTTTCGCGGAAGCTATCGCGGGGCCCGAATCATAAAATTTAAACGGTATTTTAACCGCGTAGAATTTGAAATACAGAACACATCTTTGTTTTTTGACCCTAAAAACCCTCTTAGCCGGGCAGCAGACGCCAATGTAAGTACTGCCATACTTGCATCCGCGTTTATAATTGGAGAACAAAGAGGATCTGGAGAATATGGAAAACAGAGTGATGCGGCTATTTTAATTGATGTAGATAATATATTTTTATCCGAGGCCCTTCACCAGATTACCCGCGGCATAACACCCGGTGATAAAACCAATAGATTCAAAATTGGGAAATTGATCAAGAATCGTTCTAAATATCTTAATATAAAAAACTATCCAGAAAACACAGATCTAATTGTTCAGTATGTATACAGTAACCCAATGCCAACCCACTGGGGGTCAGATGCGGGGTTAACGGATGCGCGGTCAGTAAATGTCACACTCCAGCACAGTTTTATAAAAATGCCCGTTAATGATTATAAACCGCGGTTTGAAGATCCTCGAGTTGGTTATTTTACAACACAGGTGACAGATATGACCAGCCCGGATGATGTTACGCCTTATCGGGATCTTGTTCACCGCTGGCATTTAGTAAAAAAAGAGCCAAATGAAGAAATTTCAGAGCCAGTGGAACCCATTCTTTGGTGGATAGAAAACACAACTCCGCACGAATTTCGAGAAGCGATAGAAGATGGTGTATTAGCATGGAACTTAGCATTCCAAGATGCTGGTTTCAAAAATGCTATTCAGGTAAAGATTCAACCAGATGATGCTGACTGGGATGCAGGAGATATTCGTTATAATGTCTTGCGATGGACATCTTCACCTAACCCGCCGTTTGGAGGTTATGGCCCCAGCTTTGTTAATCCGCGCACAGGACAAATATTAGGAGCGGATATAATGCTAGAATATGTGTATTTCACAAATCGTGTCAAATATGAGCAGCTTTTTGATGTCAAAGGTGCTTCGGGGCTTTTAGCAAATAAGTATTCCTGCCAGGCTGGTGCCTATCTACATCAAGCAAACCTGTTTGGAATAACTGCAATGAACACACTTGATGGTTTTGATCAACTTGAGCAACGTCGAATGATTTACGAAGGACTGGTTAAATTGACGCTCCATGAAATTGGTCATACACTGGGACTGACCCATAATTTTTACGCTAGCCAGTTGCATAATTTGAAAGTTATCCACGACAGAAATACTACAGAAGTGATTGGGTTGACGGCGTCTGTTATGGACTATGTGGGGGCCAATGTGAAGCCTGGTCACCATGGTCAATTTTATTCTACAATTCCCGGGGCCTATGATAAATGGGTCATTCAATTCGGTTATACTCCATCTTTACACGATCTCATTAATGAGGAGGAAAGAGTAAAAAAACTTTTGAGTCGGTCCACACAGCCAAAACTGGGCTATGGTAACGATGCTGATGATATGCGCTCGCCAGGAAAAGGTATTGATCCCAGGGTCATGATCTACGATATGACTAATGATCCAATGGGCTATGCCCAGGAACGCATGGAAATGGTAAAAACACTGTATAAAAACCTGCGCCAAAAATATGAAAGGGAAGATCAGTCTTATCACGCTCTTGCGGATGCTTTTTATATTTTGAACCGGGAATATTCTACTGCAGCAGGAGTTATATCCAGATATATAGGTGGAATTTATATGGACCGCTCAATGGTGGGTCAGGATGGTCGGGAAGTTCCTTTTCGTCCTGTTCCCGAAAACCAACAACGGTGGGCCATGACTCTTTTGAACAAATATATATTTTCTCCAGATGCTTTTTCTATTTCCGAAGATCTATATACATATCTACAGTGGGAACGTCGCGGATTTAGTGGAACAAAAGACCCCAAACTTCATGATAGGATACTTTCAATTCAAAAATCGTTGCTTGATCATTTACTACATATAAACGTTTTAAACCGCATTACTGATTCTAAGCTCTATGGGAACAACTATAATCTGTCTCGTATGATGTCTGAATTGACAGGTGCTTGTTTTTCTGTAGACGCAAGCGAAAACGTTAATACAATTCGTCAGAACCTTCAGGTTGAATATACTGAGCGATTAATTCTCATTGTTCAGAATAAAGGAAAAACAAAATATAGTCATATGTCTGTCGCCAACGCTCATGCCAACTTACTAAAGATTAGAAAATTTATATCTAAAAAGTATAGTGTTGATCTTGCCACACAGGCACACCGGGAATATCTTAACTATAGAATAAAAAAAGTTTTAGATACATAACTTGAAAAGAATAATGCATGAAAATTTTTTTGTTATTAATATATGTTTTTTTGATTGGGAGCTGTGCATGGCCCCCTGTGAATGAACAGCAAATGGTTGAGAAGCACCCATTAGACAAGAGCCAGATTAGAAAACTAACCCTGGAAAATGGGTTAAAAGTTTATCTTTTGTCTGATCCCGACTTTAATAAATCTTCCGCAGCCATGTGTGTAGATGTAGGATCCCTGCAGGATCCTGAAAATCGTCAGGGGTTAGCCCATTTTTTGGAACATATGCTTTTTCTAGGTACGGAAAAGTTTCCCAATGTAGATGAATACAGCACCTATCTGCGAAACAATGGTGGAATGTCCAATGCATATACTGCCGGCGATCATACCAATTATCAATTTCAGGTGTTTCCAGACGCTTTGGAAGGTGCCCTTGATCGGTTTTCCCAATTTTTTATCGCCCCCATCTTTACTGCCGAGTATACAAATCGGGAAAAGAATGCTGTACACTCAGAATATCAGAAAAATAAAATGAATGACAACTGGCGAGAACAGCAAATTGCATTCTCCTTTGTAAGAAAAGGGCACCCGCAACGAAAGTTTAATATTGGAAATCTTGAAACTCTTGGAGACATTAAAAGGGAAGAATTACTAGAGTTTTATAATAACGAGTATAGTTCAAACCGAATGAGCCTTGCCGTGTTAAGCAACCATGGTTTGAATGTTCTTGAAGAGTGGTCAAAAACATATTTTTCTGCAATACAGAATTATGATCTTGATGAAATTATCTATGAACACGATGTTATTAATAGAAAAGAAACCTTTCGTTTAATAAACATTATTCCAGTAAAAGATCTGAGAGATTTAGAAATTAGTTTTATTCTTCCAGGTACTAGAAAATATTATAAAAGCAAACCCGGTAGAATATTAGGATATATGACGGGTCATGAGGGGCGGGGAAGCATTTTGTCGTTTTTAAAAGCCAAGGGTTGGGCCACAACCCTAAGAGCGGAGATTTACCAGGCAACGGATTCTTATGGTTATGCTAATTTGCGGATTGGACTTACACCAGAAGGTTTAAAGGAACATAGAAACATAATTAAGTCAGTGGTGTCTTATATTAAACTTTTAAAAAATTCCGAATATCCCGATTATGTTTTTGATCATTTGAAGACTATGTCATTCTTGAATGAAACATACTCAAATAAAGGGGAAGGCATGTGGAGAGCGACATCTTTGGCAAATGAAACAAATCAGTATCCTCTTGAAGATGCTGGTCGTATACGGTATATCTTTGAAGAACAGGATAAAACAGTTTGGAACGAAATACTTTCCTATTGTGTTCCGGATAATATGTTATCATCTCTTATTTCAAAGGATGTCAAGACAAATAAGATTGAACATTTTTTTGATGCCCCATATGGCTATGAAGAAGATGATGAATTTTATCAGGAACTAATAAATGCGGGCCCAAACTCAGGCATTACTATTCCGGAGCCGAACGCCTTCCTGCCGCAGAATGCATCAGTCCCAAATAGAAAATATAAAGACCTGGTTATTCCCAGGTTATTGGTTAATGAACGAGGAATGAAACTATACTATGGAAAAGACCACGAATTTCTTAGGCCCAAGGGAGTGATCAATTTTAAAATCCTGTTTCCCAAAGATAAAATGAGCCTTGAGCATCAAGTTATGTTGAAAATATATGTCGCCTGCGTAAATGAATCGCTCAACGAGCCAGCCTACCCAGCGAAGCAAGCCGGACTCAATTATACACTGCGTGAAGGATATGAAGGCCTTTATATGACGATAAGCGGTTATACAGAGTCAGCCATGATCCTTTATGATATTATAATGTCCCATCTTGTCAATTATCAAATTTCTGATGATGAATTCAATGCTCTTAAAGATAAAATTCTTCGTGACTATCAAAATTTCCCACTATCTGACGCATGGCAGATTACCAGGAAAAAGAACGCGGACATATACAATAATATTAATTATGATTGGGAAGAATCTTTTGAAATGGCTAAAGATATCACGAGTGAATCGGTAGGAAAATATGCTGAATCAATTTTTAAAAGAATCTATGTGGAGGGGCTTATTTATGGTAATTTTTCGAAAAGGGAAGCCCGTCAAGCGATCCGTATTTTTAAGGAAAAGACAAGTGCGAGACCCGTCCATCGGAAGGGATCTTTTGAATTAAAATACCTATCACAAGAAAGACCTGAGTCGATCCAGTATATCGGAAAATTGGATGTGGACAACTCCTGTTTTTGGCGCGAATATCATTTTGGGATGGATTCACCCAAAACACGAGCTGATGTTATGATTATTAGCCAGGCGCTAAAACAGCCCTTCTTTACTGAAATGCGCACAAATCAGCAATTAGGCTATATCGTTTGGTCCAGCAATTTAAACCGTGATGAAAACCATTATTTATATTTTGCCATTCAGTCGGGTGAATATAGCGCGGATGAACTGAACCATCATGCAGATAAGTTTATCAAAACATGCCCCGCCCTGCTCAATTCAATGTCTGATGATATGTTTGAACAACTCAGAGAATCTTCGATTGAAAATCTGGAACAAAAACCAAAAAGTATCTCTGAGCGGTCCACCAAACTGACGAATCTTATTTTTGAACATAATGCCGAATTTGACCGGGATGAGAAAACAATCTCCGCCATAAAAAATGTTGAAAAAAACAAATTAGTAGAAACTCTTGAAAAAATATTGAGTGAAGAATCTTACAGAATGGTTAACTGTCTTATGTTTGCCGATGATCATGGCAATGCTGCTGGAATAACTAGCACGTTTGATGATGTACGAGACTGGAAAAAATCTAGAATATATAAGTAACATATGCCGGATGAGATTATCTTGATTGCCGCAGTGACGGTTGATGGATTCATTGCTCGCCATCAAGAAGAAGTTATTCAATGGTCACGGGACCTGTTTATTTTCAAAGAGCAAACTATGGGGCACCCAATCATCATGGGGTCAAACACATATAAAACACTAGTAGCCGAATTGGATGGACGTGAAATAATTGTGATACATCGTACCGATAGCCCAGAGTCTATACTTAGCGGTCTGAACACTCCACGTTGTTTTGTGATCGGAGGAGGAGTAACCAATTCACGCTTCTTTCCGTATCTAACACACTTATACATTACCCCTCATCCGCTTGTCTTTGGTAATGGGGTTCCGCTTTTTACTAATGATGTTCCTGAATTAGAATTATCCTTTCAAAAACTTGTTCCTGTATTACCGGAGGATGGAATATTCCAATATCAATATGCAGTAAAACCGTGAGAAAAACAGCAATATTATGTCTAATATTTTCATTTTCTTATGGCTTAGATGTGACATCTGGTGGCGTGCTTTCTGAGAATCAGGCCGCATACGATGTTCGGCACTATGATATCCACCTGAAGGTAGATCCAGAATTAAAAATGATATCAGGGTTTGTGGATATAACCTTTAATGTTTTATCAAATATAGGCGGTTTGGAAATTGACTTGGTGAATGATTTTAATGTTTCTGTGACAGAAATTGATGGACTATCATATCCATTTCAACATAAGAACAATAAACTTTTTATTGATGCCTCAAACTTGTCTAAAGAGCGTTTGTACACTGCCCGCATTGTATATAAAGGGAAACCGCCAATAGCAGAAAAACCTCCTTGGAGTGGAGGTTTTACCTGGGCAAAAAGCGATGATGGATACCCTTGGGTCGCTGTATCATGTCAAACGAATGGGGCCTATATCTGGTATCCCTGCAAGGAACACCCCAGTGATGAGCCCGATAGTGCAGATATTCGCATCACTGTTCCAGAACCGCTTTCAGTAGCTGCCAACGGATTGCTGCAGTCTGTTAATGTGACGGAGCCATACTGGCAGACCTGGCACTGGAAGACCCGTTATAATATTAACACTTATAATATCAATTTTACCGCTGGTCATTTTGATTTAGTAGATCGGACCACAAGCATATTGGACAATTCTTTAAAAATGGAATTTTATGTGCTTAAGGAAAACAGCTATGGTGCAAATGCATTATTAGACCAAGCGGAAAAGCACCTGTCCTTTTACTCTAGAACATTCGGACCATATCCTTGGATAGAAGAAAAATTTGGCTTAGTACAAACACCCTACTGGGGGATGGAACACCAAACTATAAATGCGTATGGAAATAATTATAAGAATACAGACCAGGGATATGATTTTCTTATGTTTCATGAAATGGGGCATGAGTGGTGGGGAAACTACCTAAGCGCTTCTGACTGGGCAGATTTTTGGATTCATGAAGGGTTTGTTGTGTATGCTGAGGCCATCTACTTAGAAGAGCAATTTGGATCTGATGCCTACCACGCATTTTTTAAACATCGAATGAAAGACAAAATTCCTTTAGCCCACCCGATTGTACCTCATAGGAATGCGACCATGAAAGAAAGCAGCGGTCTTGATCCATATAATAAAGGAGCATATGTACTGCACATGCTCCGCTATCTTATAGGGGGCGATACGCTTGCTGCTATTTTAAGAGAATTTATTTCTATGGAAAAAAGACTACCACACAATCAAGCAACCACTCAAGATTTCATTGATTTAGTACATTCATATACTAATGTGGATTTTAATTGGTTTTTTAAGGTTTATCTGTATGAAACAAATCTACCAGTGCTTAACAAAAAGATTAATCAGGGATCCAACCATACGTTTGTTGAATTTAATTGGGAAAACCCAGGATTTAAAATGCCACTGGAAATCAAATACTCTACAAATACAGGAATAAGAATGAAAAAACTATCATTGACAAATAATCCAACCACAGTTCCAATTGCCCAACATTCTGATGTAAAAATTGACCCCACAAACTGGATACTTTTAACAGTGTCAGGCTCCCAGCAAGACCCATAATAAAAACGGTTTCATCATATTTTAAAAACGCAAAAAACCAATAAATAAAATGAAACGTATTCTAGGCATAGCAAGCGGGCTTTTATGCATTCTTCTTTTTTCTCTAGCTCTTCGACTACACCACCCTCTTCCAATATACGATGGTCGTAAAAAACTACCCGGCCTTCAAGATTCAGTTGATGTTTTTACCGACCCCTATGGTGTGCCCCATATTTTTGCCCAGAATGAAAATGATCTGTTTTTTTCTGCAGGTTATATTGCAGCTCGCGACCGCTTATTCCAAATATCAATGGTGGCTTATGCTGTGCGAGGAGAACTCGCACTTGCCCTAGGAAACGATCTTATCAGTAGCGATATATATCTACGAACTTGGCGAATACATGATACAGGAAAGAAGCTAGTAGCGGCTATGGATAGGGACACTTATAAAATAATAAGCAATTTTTGTGAAGGGATAAATTTTCGAATAAATGAGATCATCGATGATCCTCCTATTGAGTTTAAAATATTGGGCACAGATCCGCCTCGCTGGGATCCGACCATTTTAGCTGGATATTCTCGAATGATGGCCCATGAGTTATCATCATCTTGGAAGCCTGAGATTGTATATGGTGCCATAGCAGAATATTTTGGGAAAGACAAATTGGCAGAAGTGTATCCCGGCTACAGTAAGGATAAACCAACCATTGCTCAGATGGGCTTACCAGCTATAAAGCCACTACTTACTCAGATTTTAGCTCAAGAGATCAGCTTGCGGGATATATTAGGCCATGGTTCTTCTATGATAGGGTCAAACAGTTGGGTTGTTTCTGGTTCAAGAACAATTTCTGGAAAGCCACTGTTAGCAAATGATCCTCATTTAAAATTTGCCCAGCCCTGTCGCTGGTATGAAATACATCTAAAAGGTGGTCGCTTTAATGTGAGTGGAGTATGCTTGGCCGGTCTCCCTGTTCCAATCATTGGGCAGAACGAATACTGTGCTTGGGGTTTTACAAATTCTATGGTTGATGACATGGATTTTTTTATTGAAACAGTGAATCCCGAAAACTCAACTCAGTATCTCTATGGAGAAACGTGGCAAAATATGAAATTGATAGAAGAAAGAATTCCCCTAAAAGATGGTAAAGACAGTACAATTGTTATTCGACTAACCCACCATGGGCCCGTAATAAGTGATATTCATTCAAGTTTAAAGGGCAGTAACCAGGTAGTATCTATGGCTTGGACAGGGAATTGGATCACGAATGAGCTAGATGCATTTATAGGCCTATGCACAATGCGGAACTGGAATGATTTTACTGAAACAACCAGGAAATTTGGTGTTCCTGGACAGAATATGATATATGCCGATATTTATGGAAATATTGGATGGCGCGCAGCTGTTTATGTGCCAATTCGTAAAGAAGGCTCAAGCTTAATACCAAGGCCAGGGAATGACCCAAATTATGACTGGCAGGGCAGAATACCTTTTGATGACATGCCTTTTATTCTTAACCCCGAACAGGGATACATTGCTACAGCGAACAATAAAACCGTTGATGATTCGTTTCCCTACTATATAAGTGGTTTGTGGGCAGACCCTAGTCGCGCAGAACGTATTGTGGAGCGGTTGGCTCGCATTGATAAAGCTGGGATGGATGATATGAAATCAATTCAATTAGATTATACATCCCGGTTTGCCAGCGAGATTGTTCCTTATTTTTTAATAGCACGGCTAGGTAATGAAACCGGCCGCTTAAAAACAGCTTATGAAATAATTGAAAATTGGGATTTTGTTGAATCATCTAAATCTCAAGGAGCATTAATCTTTCATGCGGTCTTAAGGCGTCTTGTTCTGAATTTGTATGGTGATGAGATGGAGCTTTTGGGCAATCATTACTTGAAAGCATTTACGGAAATGAAATATCTTCACAGTCGCAACCTACGTGATCTTCTCTCAGGCGGCACTTCATCTTGGATTGATGATATACGCACAAAAAATAAAGTGGAAGAATTAGGAGAGATTTTGCGACGATCATTTTCTTCTGGTGTCGAGGAGATAGTTGAACATGTTGGTTTGAATACAGCTAATTGGCAGTGGGGACGTGCACACTCAATAACTCATAAACACGAACTAGGTAAATTCTCCACTCTAAATTGGATATTTAATCTTAATGTAGGTTCTTATCCTTCCGGTGGATCAGATAAATCACCCAATGCAGGTGGATATTCTTTTAATGATCCCTATAAACAAATTGCTGGAGCGTCAATGAGAAGAGTGGTGGACTTCAGTAATTTGAATGAAACACAATTTATTTTACCCACTGGTCAATCGGGCCTTCCACGCAGCCGCCACTATCGAGATCAGGCAGATTTATATCATTCAGGGCAGTATCGAACAACCTGGTTTGATGAAACCTTCATTCGACGCAACAATCAACTATTCAAACGCTTGGTGCTTGTTCCGGAAAAATGATTAATATTTTTTTTATTCTTTTAATTTTACTGTTACTTATATCTTATTTGGGTTATTGGCAACCGAGAGATATGGGCAATTATTTTCTGTCTGTTCCCATGATGATAGCCCACCGGGGTGTGAAAATAAACTCACCAGAAAACACAATTTCTTCTTATAAAGAAGCTATAAATCTAGGGTTTAAAGCAATAGAACTAGATGTGCTTAGCACTAAGGACGATGTTGTGATTTGTTCTCATAATTACGATCTCGAAAGAGAAACTAACAGTCCCGGCTTGGTAAATGAGCTTTTAATGGCCAACATTGAACAAATTAAAACAGGCTTGTTTTCACACCCAGAGAATCAGAAAAATATTCCAACCCTATCCAATGTTATAAGGTCAATTCCTAATCATATAAGACTGAATATTGAAATAAAATTTAATGGGGTGTTTGATTTTTCAACTGCCGCTGCACTTGCCCGCATGTTCAAAGCTGAGAAAATTTCTCACCTGGTGTTGATCTCATCCTTTAACCCATTTATTATTCTTTATGTGCGCTGGATGATACCATCAGTTCAAACCGGGTATTTGGTGGAAACACCAGAAATGATAAAGTGGATACATATAGTACATCCAGACTGTTTTCACCCTCAAGCAGATCTATTAACGCCCAATGTGCTGGAAATGTGTATACGGAAAAGTCTACCAATTAATGTGTGGACAGTAAACTCGCTCCCAGCAATAAAATATTGTAAACAGTCCAATTTTCAGGGCGTCATCACTGATAACCCAGAAGCGTTGTCTATATAAAAGTTTACGCCATCTTTAATTATAAAATAAGCAAGCCTAAACCGTTTTATATGTTTGAATGATCCGGGGTAGGAGAATCAAAAAACATCCAGTTTTCATTTCCATCTGGAGTTCTTCCTTCAAAAACATCTGTTGTCTGAGATGAAAATATGTACGAATTCAATTAAGGTTTTTTATATATTTAAAAAAGATGATATCGGTAAGTCAAATCCAGATGAGATCAACGTGATAAGCTTAGCCTATAGTTTTAAATGGTGATTTAATATCAATCCATAGAAAAACCACCAAGGACAATTCCCCCCACACCATAGATAATATTTTTTAAATGCCAGAACTTGCTAGGGACACAATTATCCCGACGTGTTTTTTCCCCAAACAGAGTATGGATTTTTTATTAGCATCAGATTATAATATTTTTTTTGTCCAGTGACATCTTCTTTTACGAACTCCGGCTTATTGATTTTTTGATCTTCACTTTCCAGCTCCACTTCTGCCAACATCAAGCCACTATTCATCCCTTGAAATTCATCAATTTCCCATATTAATCCGTCGTGTTCATATATATAACGTGTTTTTTCAATTAATGGCTTGTCACAAAGATTTAATAAATAATCTGCATCGGTAGATGGAATTTCCGTTTCAAATTCATATCTGCTCATACCACTGCTGTTTCCGATGCCCTTAATAGTCAAAAACCCCCTTTTTGATTCTTCTTTTTCAACTGTCCTGATACGAACTGCCCGCTCCTTTTCCGACTGGAGATATCCTTGTCGCAAGGTTGTTCCGATCAAGCCTTTCGGTATTTTCTTTATTAGAAATTTTCGTTCAATTTCTTTATTCATAAAAAATCTAATTAGCCAATGGCTTATTAATTATTCCGGTAACCCGCTTAATTGCCTGAAGGTAATTGATGTTTTCTAGATTATCTAGACCGGTATCTTTTAATGTTTTTTTAATAGCCCCGGTATCGATGGATTCTGAACTAATAGTTACTAACCGGGTGTTGTTAATAGTAACGCTTGCAACCTCACATATAGTTTTGTTTACCATATATCCAAAACGCTCCTTTGATACATGAATGACGCATAAGTCCTTGTGATTCTCTATAATCTTAATAAAATCATTAACGCTATAAACGGCATCATCTAAGAGAGGTGCGGTGGTGTCTAAAGATGGAAAAAACTGATTAAGCAGATATTCTCTTAAAACTGGAAATTCTGTTTTTGTAACAGGTGCCCACTGCTCAAGGCTGTCTTTTTTTTGTATAAGTCTTTTTATGTCGATTTTGTCATCTCGAATCTTGGTGTTGGCAATATCATTAGTAATAGATACAATATAAATTTCTTTTGATCGCCGGGCCCTTACATTTTTTGGTACGGGCCCGGAGAGCTGTTTCATTTTCTTTGCTTGCGAAGAAAAATCTTTTCCAAATGATCTAAATTCGAATCGGGGTTCTTGGGTTTCAATAAGAGACATTAAGGGCCTAATGGAATTCTAACGTTTGATGTTTAATTTTTTTATGGTTTTAAGTAAAAAAATTGTTTAGTAGTTGAAGACAACCCGGACATTTGTGATCTTATTACATTTAATCTTGAAAATAAAGCATATAAGACTTTTCAGCCTAGTGATGGGGAAAAAACACGAGAAAATTACCAGACTTAATCATACTTGAACAATCTAATAAAAAGGTATCGCAATGAAAAAAACAATCATGTTTTTCGGCCTGTTTATGTTTTCTAGCACAACACTTTTTGCGAATGGAAGCACAGAAGGAAAAATATTTTTTAACCACACTACTGATTTTGATGATAGGGGTTTTAATGCATTCAACCTAAAACGGGCCTATTTAGCATTTTCAAATGATGTTAGTAGTAATGTTTCTTATAAAATAACCTATGATATGGGGATCAACAGTAGAGGCAGCGCACATACAGCCTTTTTAAAAGTGGCAATGGTTAAATTGAAAACCAATTTTGGAGATGTGTCTATAGGCATGCAGGGCATGAACATGTTCAAGACCATGGAGAACACCTGGGGACACCGATTTGTCCAAAAAATGCCCATGGACACATATAATTTTTCCCCTTCTGCAGACTTAGGGGTAGGCCTTACTCGCGGGTTTGGTGCTATATCAACCAGCGCCTTAGTGACAAATGGTGGCGGTTATAAGCAAGCAGAATCTGATTCACATAAGAAACTATCTTTTCACGCGGTTTTTGGCGAAGCAAAGCTGAATAAAAATGATGGCCTTAATATGGGCATTAGCTTATCATTTGAACCCTATGATCTTGATTCTGTTACAATTGAAAATACAAATGTAATGGGGACTTTTGCGGGATATGCCGGGTTAGGTTTTCGTGGAGGCATGGAGTTCGACATGAAGCAACAAAACGATCTAACCAGCCAAATTATTTGTATTTATGGGACCTATAAAATGTCGGATAAACTCTCTTTGTTAGCGCGGATAGACCAAGTAGATGCTAATACATCCGTTGATGGAAATGGAATTCGGGCTATTATTTCAGGTGTTCATTATAGAGTTGACAAAGGCTTGACGGTTGCCCCGACATTCAGGATGACAACTCCAGAAGGAGGCGAAGCAAAAAATTCAATTGTAGTGAATTTTCAGTTTGAATTTTAAAGAACAATATTTTGAATAATAAAAAGATCTGCACTAGAACCGGGGTCTTTCTGATAAAAATACTGGTTCAAGCGGGTTAATTATAACAGATGTAATGTTCTTAAGTGGGCACTGACGTACTTTAGATATTGGATCCACAGAGTCACACATACAGGTTTTGCCTTATCATTGAACTAGTTGTTTCAAAATACATTATCGAAGCCAATGGTGCACATATATATGTAGATATTCTTGATGGAAAAAAGCCGACCTTTTCTTTTGATATTATGATGATTAGCCCAGAATAATTATCTAGTTATTTTTTACTTTATATCCAATTCCAATATCATTTGTAATAT